>Ga0129313_1000034_pt1 | contig 143714 bp, 121 predicted proteins | sample O1105metagenome_FD_94436 | JGI IMG/M metagenome (GOLD analysis project Ga0129313, IMG submission 94436) | Orangutan group fecal microbial communities from fecal samples from Wisconsin, USA - O1105 metagenome | ecosystem: Host-associated > Mammals > Digestive system > Large intestine > Fecal... | reverse complement strand
TCCCTCAATTGCAATATACTTGTGATTCTCCAGCTTCTTAGGCTCTGCCTTCGGAACGCAGATGTTCAGAACACCGTCCTCAAACTTTGCCTTCACATCGGCTTCGGTAACAGTATCACCGATGTAGAAGCTCCTCTGCATTGCGCCTGCATAACGCTCCTGACGGATCAGCTTGCCCTTCTTGGACTTTTCGTCTTTGTCAAGTCCCTTTGCGGCGCTGACAGTCAGATAACCGTTCTGAAGCTCAAGATTGATCTGGTCTTTCTTGAATCCCGGCAGGTCGATAACGATGTCATAGTGGTCGTCATGCTCATGAACATCGGTCTTCATTACCTGTGCAGCGTGTTTGCCGTACAGCTTCTTCTCCACATCTCTGCCAAAATCAGGGAATCTGAAGAAATCATCGAATAAATTTTCACCGAAAATGCTTGGATACAACATAGGTCAGTCCTCCTTTTTACTCGTCACATTGTTTCCATTGCTTCGAGCAAGGGGACGGAGGGTTCAGCACCCGGATCCTTTGGTGCTTCTCTGTTCCTTTGTTCTGACTATATTATAGCACTGCCAATTAGCACTGTCAAGGGGAGAGTGCTAATTTTCACATAGCTTTCATTTTTTGACAAAACTGTCACATTGGGCAGAAAACTGAATAAGGCATAACATCAGCGCCCGTCGGGATTTATTCTCGGCGGGCGCATTTTTTTCGTCCAAACGCACCTTGATTCTGTAGTGGGATATGAAGGGGTTGACTTTCCCGGCTATCAATAGGAGGTGCTATTATGGAACATCAGAAAATCATTGATGAGATCAACTACTACAAAGCACAGGAAATTACAGAACTGCTATATGCCAGAGGTATGATCACATTTGACGAATAAGGGGATGAACGGATGGGGTAAGGCAGCGAATCCATGCCTGTCGAACCAGATGCCACAGCTTACTGTGACCGTCTCCATCGGCAAGGACACCTACAAAGGTGCGCATGTGAAGGAATAATAATAGAGCAGAAAAGGAGCTCTGCCCGGTACATATTACGATAACTCAGAATTTGAAGTATAATCACTTTTTCTTTTGATAGAAAACAAAACCATCATCAATTTTGACTTTTGTATATCCTAACTTCTAATAAAACGCATTCGTTCTTATATTCCAACTTGGTGTATCCAAATTGATTTCATTAACATATGGGAACTCGCTTTCTACGCATTTCATTAAAAGTATTCCATAGCCTTTCCTGTGATAGATACTGTCAATGAAAATCCGACCAATATATAAGCTCTTGCGACTTGTATCAGGAAAAAAATAGCAGCGCCTACTAATTTCTCATCTTCTATCGCTTGAAACAGCCGCCCCTCTTCTGCCATTTTTCTATGCCATTCTATAGAATCATATTCGGGTGGATAGTCTCCTTTTTTTCCACCACAATTTATATCTGTTTCAAATGCTCTGACAGACATACCAACTATATTATCTATCTGATTTTGTTCTGCTTTTATTATATACATTTCCCACTCCTGTCAATTAACCAAATATCGATTTGGAGGGTTGGCACTGTTTGCCGTCCTTCTTTTTGATTATATATCCTTTCTTTAAAAAAGTCAATGTATTATATCCAAACGCAAAATAGCTATTGACAAGTGACCTGTCGTTCGCTATAATGAATATAGTGGTGAACGATAGGTCACTATTTGCTATTGGAGGGTAATTATGGCAAAAGACACAAAGGAAAGAATACTTGATGAAGCACTAAGACAGTTTTCACAAAAAGGCTATGACGGTACGAATATCCGTGAACTGACGGCTTCGCTGGGGCTTGTTAAATCTTCGATGTACAAGCACTATAGTAGTAAGGAAGAAATATGGGACGCCCTGCTTGACAAAATGATCGTGTATTATGCAGAGCGCTTCGGCTCGGCAGAGAACCTGCCTCCTGTTCCGGATACATTGGAAGGGCTTGTTGCAATGACGATGAAAATGGCGGATGTTACGATACATGATGAAATGATAATAATGACAAGAAAGCTGCTTACCATTGAACAGTTTCGTGATGAACGGGCAAGGGAGCTTGCGACAAAGCATTTTATGACAGGTCTGACAGATATGTTCACGCATATTTTTGAGGGCATGATGAACAAGGGACTGCTTCGACGTGATGACCCGGAAATGCTTGCCTTTGCTTATACAGCGCCAATTTCAGCACTGATACATCTTTGTGACCGTGAACCAGAGAAAGATAATAATGCCATATCACAAATTGAATCATTCAGCCGACATTTTATCAAATCCTATGCAGCACAAGATCAGGAGGGATAAACCATGAGAAAAACAATATTTGCAGTTTGTCTTGCATTCTGTCTGTTATCTACAGGCTGCGGAAGTATGACGAATTCAGGCTCGTTTACTCTTATATGAGAACCGAGAATATTCCTTCCGCTAAAACAGCTGAGTCGATAGGAATGAGCCTTGCCGATAAATATACTGACGATGACGGTGCTGAAATATCCGTATATGCAATAGAGACAATGAAAAATGAGCAAATACAATGACCTTTGAAAATGGATATCGTTAATCGGCGGATAACGAGTCACATTTTCAGATAACAGCCCCCTCAAATGAACAGGAGTAAAATATGGAAACGATCACATATGTATTTTTAACTGAGAATAATTTTAATGAAGATTCATTAGACGATTTTTTACGGCATCAGGTGGTAAAAGAGTGCTGGAGAAAAAACAGCAATAATGAGTATGTCTTGGTAACAAACGAGTATGTGGAAGATTGGGACTTAAATAAACGAAAGGAAGTGGCACGAGAAATTCTGCATAAAATTGCGGGAAAGGGTTTTGCGTATGGTGCATTTTGTGAAGAAAAGGTAGTTGGATATATTTTAGTATCTAATGAGTTTTTCGGAAGCAGTGATCAATATTTGGAACTGCTTTTATATCATGTGTCAGAGCCGTATCGCAGGCGTGGTATTGGAAAAAAACTTTTCGAGTTAGCTTGTAAAACAGCAAAAGAGATCGGCGCAAGGAAGTTATATATTTCAGCACATTCTTCTAAAGAAAGTCAGGCTGCTTATCAAAAACTGGGATGTATAGAGGCAGCAGAGATAAATCAAGTGATAGCAGAAAATGAGCCGTATGATGTACAAATGGAGTTTATTTTATAAGCTGTGATATATGCTGTAATTGCAATATGAAATGCTGAAACAAAAGAATATCGCCAGAACGCAAAGAGATACTGCAAAAATGAATGTTGTAAGCAGTGACGAGAATGCGGCGTGGCTAATACAGACGCCGTTTTCAAGTCGTTCGATAATGAATATAGAAGCAAGCTTAGGCTATAACTGGACAACTGATACGATTGAATATGTCATCGGGATGAAGCATGGTGTTATAGAAAACGCAAATTGTTCTGTAGCTTTGCCGGATTCAGGATGGATTTCTGTTAAAGGAAAAACAGCAGAATTAGGTCTGATTTATCAAGAAATCTATGCCAAAGGAATTCTTACATATGAGATCGAAGCTTTTACTGCTGAAGGCGAATGTGAGGTTTTGTATTATAGATAGTTTCCGGTTTGGGCGTAGGTGATGGAGGTCAAGATGAATGGGCGAAAAGATAAAAATGAATATACATATTAAGGCTGCTGATATGAAATATATTGATAGCTGCGTAGAAATACTGCAAAAATCGGATTTAGGAAAAGCGTATTTCAGCGATTATAGAAAAGCAGCTGATATGCTTACATATGCGGTTGGACAAAATAACGTATATGTTGCATTGAATGAAAATAGGAAATGTATGGGCTTTATTTACTACATGACAAATGGTGTCTTTGGAAGTTACCCGTATCTTCATATTATTGCAGTAAAGGAAGAATACAGAAGTTGTGGTATCGGTAAACAGTTGATAAAGTATTTTGAGGATAATGCTTCCGATTCTTCTTCAACAAAGTGTTTTTTAACTGTAGATGATTTTAATCCAAGAGCGAAGAAATTATATGAAAATCTGGGATATAAGTGTGTTGGAGAACTTCCTGATTTCTATAAAAAGGGGATTAATTGCTATCTGATGATGAAAAGAAGAAAGTAGAGAACTCTTCATATTTAATGTGACGAGCCGTAAATATGATATTATCAGGTTTTGAAAGGTCATTTCGAGATAATCTGCATACCTTCAAATCATAAAAACTCTATATGAGTACCCGTCATTTTTTAGGCGGGCACTTTTTTTATATAAAAACCCCATCAAAACAGCGCCTGAATGTCCGTATAACGAAAGGAGCTGTTTTTATGGAGCAAAATCAGGTCGTTGATGAGATCAACTACTACAAGGCGCAGGCAATCACGGAACTGCTCTACGTTCGCTACAACAAGACCTACACCGACGACAACTTCCGCAGGCACAGGAACAAGGGCGACGTGGACAGTACGGAAATAAAAGACCACCACGAGGCGATCATCAGCAGGGAGCTGTACGCGATAGCGCATGAAGTGCTGGAACAGCGGCTCAGGGAGCGCGGCATCCGGCGCGATGATGAAAAGTATCAGCGCAGGTTTGCTTTCAGCAGCAAAATCATCTGCGGGGAATGCGGCACCATGTTCAAGCGTCAGGTGATTTCCAGCGGAATCAGCTGGTGCTGCAAGAAACACATTGCGGATAAGGATAGCTGCTCGATGAAGTTTATCCATGAGGAGGCATTCCAGTCCACTTTCACCACGATGCTGAACAAGCTCATTTTCACCCGGAAGATACTGCTCCGACCGTATTACAATGCGCTGCGCGTGGCAGGCAGTGATGAAAACCTGCAGCGCATTATGAGCCTGAAAGAGAGCATCCAGAAGAATTCCGACCGGAAATGCGAACTGAAGAAGCTCCGTGTAAAGGGCATCATTGATGCAGTCATGTATACGCAGGAGCTGAACCGCATCGAGAAGCAGAACGAGGAATCCCGCAGAGAAATACAGAACCTCGGCAATATCGAATCCGGTCTGATGCTGCGTGAAACCGAAAAGCTGCTGCATTTTATTGATACAGCAGAAACGCAGGACGCCTATAACGAGAAACTATTCATTTCCTTTGTGGACAGCATCATCGTTTACAGCAGGGACAGCGTCGGCTTCAAGCTGAAATGCGGGCTGACATTGAAGGAGGCACTATGTACGGATACAAGATCATAAACGGCAAGGCTGTCATCGATGAACAGGAAGCCGGAATCATAATCAGCATATTCAACGGCTATATTTCCGGTTTGAGCATGAAGGCGGCTGCGGCGAATGCAGGCGTACCCATGCAGCACAGTGCCGTCAAGCGAATCCTGATGCAGGATACCTACATCGGCACCGACTACTATCCGGCTATCATCAGCCGGGAAACCTTTGCAAAGGCAAACGGCAGAAGGCTGCATCGTGCGAATCAGCACGGCTGCGAAAAGCGGTACACTGCACCGCCGATATACAAGGCGTTTGAGTTGGCTGCTGCGGAGACGCATTTCGATGATCCGGCAGAGCAAGCCGAATACATTTATAATCTGATAGAGGTGAAAACATGAAAAACATGACCGTCATTCCTCCGAAGCCGCAGAAAGGAAATGCGGCAGCGAAGGAGGAAGTGAAGCGCCTGCGGGTGGCGGCGTACTGCCGTGTGTCAACGGACAATGAGGAACAGGCATCCAGCTATGAGGCGCAGATCCAGCATTATGAGGAATTCATCAAGACGAATCCGGAGTGGGAGTTCGTCGGGGTGTATGCTGATGAAGGCATCAGCGCGACCAATACAAAAAAGAGAGATCAGTTCAATGCTATGATCGAAGACTGCAAGCAGGGGAAAATAGATATGATATTTACGAAGTCTATTAGCCGCTTTGCCAGAAATACCTTGGACTGTCTGCAATATATCCGTCTGCTGAAGGAGATCAACATTCCGGTTTTCTTTGAAAAGGAGTCCATTAACACGATGGACGCAAAAGGAGAAGTCCTGATAACCATTATGGCGTCACTCGCGCAGCAGGAATCAGAATCCCTTAGCAAGAATACAAAAATGGGTATCCAGTACCGCTTCCAGCAGGGGAAAGTCATGGTAAATGCAAAACACTTCCTCGGCTATGATAAGGACGAGGAAGGGCATCTGATCATTAATCCTGCAGAAGCAGAGATAATCAAACGTATTTTTCGGGAGTACCTTGAAGGCTTCAGCTGCCAAAAGATAGCACGCGGATTGGAGCGAGACGGTATTCTGACTTCAAGAGGCAATCCAAGGTGGCATGATAGCACCGTCCGAAAAATATTGGAGAACGAGAAGTATATGGGAGACGCGCTCTTGCAAAAGACCTATACCATAGATTTCCTGAACAAGAAAAGGGGATAGAATAACGGTGTTCTGCCGCAATACTACATCGAGGACGACCATGAGGCAATTATTCCGAAAGATATATATATGAAGGTTCAGGAAGAAATTGCGCGTCGATCGTCAGAACGTGATAAGAATGGCATTCGCAGAGGCTTTAGCGCTAACACCCCTTTTTCTCAGATAATTACCTGCGAGTGCTGCGGAGCACGGTATCGGAGAATCCACTGGTATAACCACGGTAAGAAGTCGATAGTATGGCGGTGCAAAACCCGAATGGAGGATAAAACTGTCTGCAACTCCCGAACTATCCACGAAGAATTATTGCAGCAGGCGTTTGTTGATGCACTAAATGAGATGATTGAGAATAGCGACGGATATTTGTCCCACCTAAAGGAGAACCTGAAAACAGCCATAAATCTTTGTAATCCGCAGTCGGCAGAAGCACTTGCAGCAAGAATGAATCAGTTGCAGCAGGAGCTGCTAGACAGAACGGAGAGCAGACAGAACTATGATGACCTTGTGGAAGAAATACTTCTGCTGCGTGAACAGCAGGAGCAGACTAATATGGACGAAGCTGCCAAAGCTGAGCACCGGGACCGTATACAGGCGCTTTGCAACTTCATTAATTCCCAGTCGCGCACCATCACGGAGTTTGATGAAGCACTGGTGAAGAAGCTGCTGGAAAGCGTCAAGGTCTGCGAGTTCTTTCTGGAATTTCGGTTCAAGTCAGGCGTGACGATTAGCATTGAAAAGTGAATAGATCGAGCAAGCCCCGCATCACTGAAGATTCAGTAGTGCGGGGCTCATTTTAATACTGGTTTATATTCGTGAACAGTCTGTACAGTTTGTCATACAGTTAATATACTGCCGGATCAGGTGCCTGCAATCGTTTACAATATCTCATGGTATGAGCAGAAAGCGGTCATCGTTCTTCTTCAAAGCAGTGTCAGAAAAGGTTAATCAGCTGAAACGAGGAGATTCTCCAATTGCCGTGTTTGTAAAAAATGCTGATTTTTGAAAAAACATGTATAATCGAGGTAGACAAGACTTTTTTTCTCTGTTATAATATAGAAAGTGTTTATACAGATTTTTTGTACCGATAAACCTTACAGAAAATAGCAGTTCACTGCGGACAAGGAGGATTTTATGGATACGAATCAGAAAGCACTGAATCAAATTGCACTTACATTAACAAAGCACTTTGACAGCTTGTATTATGTTGACATACCGACTGGAAAATATATAGAATACACCTCCGGAAAGATGCTTGAAACGGCAGGTATTCCGCATAGCGGTGCTGATTTCTTCAATGATACTCAGCGATATGCCACGAGATGTGTTCATCCGGATGATCTCAGTCTTATGATCGAGTTTCATGATAAGACTGTTATGCTTGAACGTTTGAGCGAAAACCGATTTAATTCGATTGTATACAGGCTGATATTAAACGGTAGGATTATTCGTGTACGGAATATTGTTATTATGTGTGAGGATAATGCTCATATCTTGTGCTGCCTTGAAAACATAGAAGATGAGCTCCAAGAGCGTGAGGAACGTGAGAGAAATCTGCGTTCGGCACAGCGTATGGCGCGACTCGATGTCCTGACAGGAATACGAAACAAAACAGCTTTTGCTGAATATGGCGATAGTATAAAAAATAAGATACTTTCTGTTCCTGAACAGCTTCATTTTGCAATCGTAATGTGCGATATGAACGATTTAAAGCTGATAAACGATACAAGAGGCCATAGCTTTGGCGATGAAGCACTGATGAGAACAAGTCGCATGATCTGTGAGATATATGATCATAGTCCTGTATTCCGCATCGGTGGAGATGAATTTGTTGTAATACTTGAAGGGCGGGATTATGATGAGAGGGACTTCCTGCTGGAAAAGCTGCGTGAGGAATCCTTAGCCAATAAGCGTTCACGTTCAGGTCCGGAGATCGCCTGCGGAATGGCTGTTTTTGAAAATGGTGATACGTTTGACGCTGTTGTTCAACGAGCTGACCAGGAAATGTACGCTAATAAAAAAGATCTGAAATCCTCGTTTGTGAAGGATTGCTTCATGGATATGGAGAAGATAGAAACGCCAATCACCGCCGAAAGAAAGCGCCTTCTTGATGGCATGTTCGGTGCTTTATATACTATGTCGGGCGGCGGATATGTGTTCCTGAATGATATGCGTTATGATCTTTCACTGTGGTCACTGCCGCTTGTAGATGATTTTGGTATGAAATCGGAGTATATGTACCACGCTGACCAGCTTTGGCAGGAACATATACATCCGGAAGATAAGAAAGTATACCGTGAGGCTGTAGATGCTGTTTTATGCGGAAATGCAGAGCTTCGTGCGATAAAATACCGCGCACGTAGAGCGGATGGAACATATGCGGTATGCTCAACAAGAGGCTTTGTCCTGAGTGATAAAGAAGGAAAACCGGAATATTTCGGAGGAATCATAACAACTGAATAAAACACTGTATAAGCAAGATAAAGGCTCTGTGTGAGTAGACGATTATATGATCTACCGCAGAGCCTTGTTGTTTGTCCTGTCGATTGACCTTTCGCCATCGCTGTGGTATAATAATTCTAAGAGTTACTGCTATAGTAGTGTTAGAATAGATGAAGTATACGGATTTCAATTTGGCGTACTGCCGGATCAGCTTTCTCAAATATTATAATTTAATCCCCCTCATCAGGTAGCGAGTCAAAGTGCTTGGTGAGGGGGGATTTTTTGTTTTATGGTAAGTCTTTCAGAAGAGGCTGAAATTGCTTTATTATCTTACTAACATTTTCTCCGGGAAGAATTTTACACAGTTCACTATTAACCTGCTGACGTGAAGTAGCGTTTACTAAGATACTAATAATTTTTTCACGTTTCTCTTTGTACACACCTTTTTTGAAATGCTGTCCATAAAGCTCTCATTATCATCACAGCCTATCTGACGCATGATCTTTTGCAGGTAGGCGTTATGTTTAGAGGACTTTCGGCTGTCGAGCCATGTATTGATATCGTCGAAGCCATACGGGATCTTACCCATACGTTCTACCTCGATAAACAGCACTCTATCAGAGAAAGCAGTGGCGGGCTTCTTTTCAAATTTTGCAACAACATTGTTCTTGTTCATTAAGAAATACATAATCTGAACGCCCTCCTTGTTCTATAATCCTTTTTATTATAGCATACTGTTTTGCGATATATCAAGAGTTTTAAGGGAGAAAAAGCAAGGATGCATAAATGAGCAACCCCGTATCTGTGATACGGGGAATTTCATCTATTCCTTTGCCCATGACGCATCTGTAAGGCCAAGCAGGGCTTTGTACCGGCGGGCTGCATCCTGCAACGTCCGATCTTCCGGTATATCATATGCCTCATCAAGAATCCTGACTTCCACATCAAATGTCCAGTCATCGATTGCAAGGGAAGAATTGTATATCTGTCCTGGATTCTCCTCTGCATTGACCTCCAGCATTGTACCATCAGTCAGATAAATCGTATAATCCAGACCGATTGTAACAATTCCTTTCACATTGCCAAGTACAGGATGTGTAATCCTTTCAATCTCCAGTTTTTTTCGTATGAAAGAATTGCTTTGATAAAGCTCATTGAAAAAGAAATGATTATTCTCATCGCTGGGAAGATAGAACCAGTCTTTGTCTCCAACGATGATTGTCTGGTCAAGTTCATACCAAGCTGCAGTCCATTTCAGGATCATGTCAGCGACTCCTTTCTGTCTGCATGAATAACGGATTCATTATGGATTCTGATATCAAATCTGAATGATCAGATGCTGATATCCGTTACAACCCATTCATTTTCCTCAAGCGGATAGGTGCTGCCGCAGAACGGGCAGACTTTGACCTTTGCCGCATCGAAACTTGCATTGCAGGACGGACAGGTTACAGCCATGACAGAAAAACCAAGATCGATAGGTTTTTTGATAACTTTTCGCAGACTCATGCGGATCTTGTCGGACTCGCGGATGATTTTGCCGCTGCGGTAATGCAGACTGTCGGTATAAAAGGTAAGAGAAACATCACAAACACCGTCCCTGATGCTGTATTTGTTTACGCCGGAATTATAGTAAGTAATATCCACGATCTCACGCAGTTTATCCGGGATCGGCTTGTCGCAATGGCAGATGGTCAATTCCTGGGGATTCTGGCTGTAGAGCATGAATTTCAGAAGAGACATTGACTTGTCACGAAAGTATTCTGTTGAAAAAGATGGATCAAGCGTATGCATCTTATTACAAAATATCAGGGATTTCATCATTTTACTGCCGCCACGAGCATTCTTACCTAGCATTTTTACTGAGCCTATACTATTTGCAATATACCACGCACCGGCACCAAATATAGCGCCGGGAATAATGCTTCCCAATATACTGAATGCGCTGTCGATCAAAAGGCGCGGGTTGTCCAATTTCCCATTGAAGGCATTGAACAGCGTTGATACAATGGTAACTGCAAGAAAGAAACCGGTACAGCAAACGATGTATTTTTTGAGCTGCTTCGTGTCAAAGATATCTTTGCTGTCTTCCTTAATGAAGAAATGCATAACCTTCGGATACAGTTCATCCATGAGGAATTTCGTGTTACAGAATTCACAGCCGGATTCGAGCTTACCAATAGTAGATGGCGCACCGCAGTTCGGACAGCTCATCGCAGTATCAGGAGACGGAACGCTGCCCTCTTTGGGATCCTGCATGATAATGGTCAGCTCGCCCTCAGCGTCACTGCTGAAGATCTCCTTCTGGGAATTGCTGATTTTCGTGGTGATGTGCTTGCTTGCGCCAATGATGAAATTCTCAAAGACACTGTCGCCGTAGGTTAGCACCCCTGTGCTTCCATTGTCCGCGTCCGGTTTCCTGAACTGTATCTGCATATCCAGTCCAAGTGACTGGAGTTTCTGTTTTTGCAGTTCCAGTGTAAAGCGAGTGTCCTGACTGGCAAGCCCGGGTGTCTTTCCATCGCAGTACCAGTCGGAAAGCTGTTTAGCAAAACGCTGAAAATGCTGTTTCATTTCATGGCCGTCTGAGTTGTTGTTGTTATTGTTCATTCCATATTCTTCCATAATGTCATTTCCTCCATTCCCTGCTTGGGGGGGTGAAGCACAATTCAAGCTGTTTTGAGTATTAAAACATTTCTAAGCACTCAACCCTATCCCTCAATCGCAATTTTTGATTAGCGCGATTTTTCTCTATTTTTCGGAATTTTTAACGAGTGACAGCATTTCTGCACACTTAAAAGTTACAAACAGCAGTTTTAAGCACAAAAAATCGAGTGCTTAAAAAGACTGTTTATATCGCGAGTGCGCCGAAATGCTGTCTGTATCTCTTTAGGTGCTATTACGTGTTCCCGCATACAGAAAATGAGTGCTTATTTTGGTTGTTTACTGAACTGCAAAATGCCAATTATCCGCGATAAATCGGCATTTTAGGATTTCTTCCTTGACAGCAGAACCACGCACTCAACGTGTCCTGTTTTCGGGAACAGGTCAACTACGCAGATCTTATCTGCGCTGTAGCCGCGCTCCGAGAGGAGCTTGGTGTCTCTCGCGGCAGTAGCAGGATTGCAGGATATCATGACTATCTTCCGCGGAGCAGCCTCCGTCATGATGTCGATAGTTTCGGGAGAGCAGCCTTTTCGCGGCGGATCCACAACGATTATATCGGGCTTGCAGCCCTGTTTGCGGAGCTTTCCGAAAACCTCTCCTGCGTCGCCGCAGTGGAACTCAGCATTGGCGATATTATTGCGGAGAGCATTTTTCTTTGCGTTTTCAACGGCTTGTGAAACTATCTCCACGCCAATTATCTTAGCCGCCTGCTTAGCCATTGAAAGACCTATCGTACCTGCGCCGCAGTAAAGGTCAGCGATGACCTCGCTGCTTTCGGGAGCTGCGTATTCAAGCGCCTTTCCGTAGAGCCTTTCAGCCTGCACGGTATTGACCTGATAAAAGGACAGGGGAGATATCTCCACTGTGTTTCCGCACATTGTATCGGAGATAGTATCGCTGCCCCATAAAGTCACGCATTCATCGCCGAGAATGACGTTGGTCTTTTTTGAGTTTATATTCATGACGATACTTTTTATATCGCCGATTTTTTCGGTAAGAGTCCTGCAAAGAGCGTTGAGCTGCCGTGAGATATCCTTGCGCACAACAAGACACACCATTATCTCTCCCGAGTGAGCTCCTCTGCGGAGGTAGATATGGCGGATAATGCCTGTATTAGTTTCCTCGTTGTAGACCGAGAGTTTTCTGTCATTTATGTAGTCAAGGACAGCTTTTATTATCTCGCTGAAAACCTCGGGCTGCAAAGCGCAGTCCTCGACGGGTATGACTCTGTGGCTTCGGGGAGCGTAAAATCCGCAGACAGCCCTGCCGTCCTGCACTGCAAGAGGGTACTGAGCCTTATTGCGGTAGCGCTCGGTAGTCTCAGCGCCGAGAAAGCAGTCAAACTTCGGAGAAAGTCCGCCTATGCGCTCAAAGGCGTCGCGGACGATGTCGTTTTTGGTTCGGCATTCAGCCTCGTAGGAGATATGCCTCAGCAGACAGCCGCCGCACTTCTTGTACACGGGGCAGTTATCCTCAATACGGTCGGGAGAGGGGGTGATAAGCTTCTCGATAATTCCGAAAGCATAGCTTTTCAGCACCTTCACTATCCTTACCTCACAGACGTCGCCTACAGCGGTCTCAGGTACGAAAACTGCCATGCCCTCGATGCGGCAGACGCCGCTGCCCTCTGAGGTCAGCCCTGTTATCTCGGCTGTATGGACTTGATTTTTTTCAAGCATTCCGTGATCTCCTCTTTTTTCTCCATGAGCTTGTCGAAGCTTTTTATGTACTCATATGGGAATTTATAGTTATGTATGCGTTCTATCCTGTTGCCTGCATAGAGCAGCTTTGTTGAAGCGGCACAGCCTGCGCCGAGAATTGTCTGAGTTTCGTCCATGATGAAGATGTTGTAATAGCTCTCGAAGCACTTTTTGGCGTAGCCCACGTTTTCAAGATTATCCACTGTGTTCTTCTGACGGTACATATAGTAGGGCAGATAGCCGTGGGACATAAGTGTGGGTATGCTGTAGTCCACCATTTCAGCCGCAGGATTTGCGTTATTGGCATTGCCCTGCGCAAAGAGCGTAGCCGAGCGCTTTATAGTCAGGGTATGGACTGTTATGCTCTCGGGATCAAGCTCTATCATGCGGTCAAGGGTGTTGCGGAAGCTCTCCGCGGACTCCGTTGGCAGACCTGCTATAAGGTCGGTATTGATGTTTTTGAAGCCCACCTTACGGGCAAGCTCAAAGGCTTTTACAGCGTCCTCGCCAGAGTGTTTTCTGCCGATGACCTTCAGCACCTCGTCGTTGAGCGTCTGAGGGTTTACGGAGATACGCTCCGCACCGAGCTCTTTGATAACGCGGAGCTTTTCCTCGGTGATGGTGTCGGGACGGCCTGCCTCAACGCTGTACTCGCGGACTTTGGTTAGGTCGAAGTTTTTCTCAACAGCCTCCATGATAGTGCGGAGCTCCTGTGCTGACACAGAAGTAGGAGTACCGCCGCCGAAGTAGATAGTGTCTATCTTGGTGTCGGTCTCCTTGACTATTTTACCAAGTATAGCAAGCTCCTTGCAGAGTGCTTCGATGTATTGCGGCATGAGTTTTATAGCCGAGTCCATAGAATGAGATACGAATGAGCAGTAGCTGCACCTTGTAGGGCAGAATGGTATTGACACGTAAAGACTTGCGGCAGTGCCGTCTATCTTATCCAATATGGGCAGCTGGTTTATCGCCGTATCATAGGCGAGCTGCAGCTTCTTGTCCTGTATCTCGTACTTGTCTTTAAGTCGGCGGAATATCTCGTCCTTGGGAACGTTCTCACGTATGAGCTCCACCACTTTTTTCACGGGACGTATGCCTGTCATAAGTCCCCATGGCGGAACTATTCCCGTCTTATCGGAGAGAATATGGAACAGTATCCTGCAAAGCTCATGCTCCTTATTCTGAGACTGGTCAGCAACAGCTTCTCGCACCTCAGGAGCTTCTCCATTGAGCTTTACTTCAACGCGGAGCCTGTCGCCGTCAACCTCGGCAATGACGTACTCGTTGCCAACAGCTTCTTCACGGGATTCGCCGAAGCTGTACCTCGCTGTGCTGAAGAACAGCTTCATGGTAGCTTCGACTTCGTATTTAAAAGAATTGCCGATGAGTATTATCGGCATTTTAGTCTCATTGTTCGTCATTTTTGCCTCTGAATGGTCTCATATAGGGGTTGGATTCACGCTCATAATCGAGAGTTGTGCTCTCGTTATGTCCCGGGTAGACCTTGTAGTCTCCCACAAGATTGTACAGCTTGTTCAAGGAGTAGGTCATTGCTGCGGAGGAGCTGTCGGGGAAATCAGTCCTGCCGACGGAGCAGCAGAAAAGGGTATCTCCCGAGAAGATGACATCACCGCAGATGTAGCACACGCTTCCCTGTGAATGTCCGGGGGTATGGAGCACACGGAATGTGCACTCCCCGTCGTTTATGAAGCAGTCGCCGTAAACGCAGGTCCAGTCTGTAACAGGAGTGAACGTAAAGAACGACATATTTGATGCCAGCGAATCCGTGGCGCTGGTGAGCATATGAGCGTCCAGCTCGTGAATGTATATCTCAGCGCCCGTAGCCTTGTGTACTTCCTCTGCGCCGCCGATGTGGTCGAAGTGACCGTGGGTGAGGAGTATCTTTGTAAGGCGGAGCTTCTTCATTTTAAGAAACTCCAGAAGCAGACGGCTGTCGCCGCCGATATCCACTGCCACACAGCGTCCTGGGGCAGTTTCGATTATATAGCAGTTTGAACGGAGAGGTCCAAGCTGTAAATGATGAATTTTCATGTGTTTACTCCTTAAATAGCGGCTCTCTCAACGGAGATGACGCCCTTTATCTTTCTGAGCTTCTCAAAGAGGTTCTTGAGCTGCTCGGTGCTGGAAATAACGATAGTACCCTCAAAGAGAGCGTTGCCGTTTTTGAGGACTCTCGAAGCGGAATGAACGATAGGCACTCTTGCTTCAAGGAGAACTGCGGATATATCGTATACAAGACCAACGCGGTCTGTAGCTGTTACCTCAAAGCTGGTCTGGAGCTGTGTATCGCTGTTGTCAGTCCACTGGATATCTACCCAGCGGTCGAGCTCCTCGGGATTGTTTCTGGCAAGAGCCGCCTTGTAGTTGGTACAGTTTGTGGTGTGTACGGAAACTCCGTAGCCGCGTGTGATAAAGCCTATGATATCATCGCCGGGGAGAGGATTGCAGCACTGGGCGAACTTTATGAGCATATCGTCTATCTGGTCAAGGATAATACTGCTCCTGCCGTTTGGCTTTGGCTTTATGAGCGGGATTACAGAGGGCTCGTCCTCTTTTTCATAGAGCTTCTCGTACTTGTCTTTAAGGCGGGGTATCATCTTTGAGAGGAGTATACCGCCGTAGCCTATGGAAGCGTAGAAGTCGTCAAGAGTCTCGCAGTTATGGCGCTTGAAGTCGTCCTGCAGGAACTCTGTGTACTGCTCCTCCTTGAGGTTTATCCTGTGGCGCTTGAACTCGCGCTCCAGCTGTGCCTTACCCTCGACGATGTTCTCCTCGCGGCGCTCTTTCTTGAACCATGAGCGTATCTTTGAGCGAGCCTCGTTGGTCTGAACTATATTCAGCCATGCACGGTTAGGTCCCTTTTCGGGGTCCTTGCTGGTGATTATCTCGCATATCTGTCCTGTCTGGAGCTTGTAATCGAGAGGTACTATCCTGCCGTCTACCTTGGCGCCTACGGTCTTGTGACCGATCTCCGTATGGATACGGTAGGCGAAGTCGATAACAGTTGAGTTTATAGGCAGGCTTACGGACATACCCTTCGGAGTCATGATAACTATGTCCTCGGGATCAAGGTCTGTCTTGATTATGCGGACAATTTCCTCAACGTCGTCGGAGGTCTGCTGTGCCTCGATGACCTGACGCACCCATGCAAGACGCTGTTCCATTTTGTCCTTGCCCTGTATGCCCTCCTTGTACTTCCAGTGGGCGGCGATACCGTATTCAGCGGTCTCGTGCATATCCCATGTGCGTATCTGCACCTCAAAGGGGATACCCTCCTTGCCGAGAACAGTTGTGTGGAGAGACTGGTACATATTGTTCTTAGGTGTTGAGATATAGTCCTTGAAGCGGTTAGGCAGGGGCTTGAACATATCGTGGATAAGACCGAGAACGTTGTAGCACTCGGCGATAGTGGTAACTATGATACGGACTGCATATTTATCGTATATTTCGTCGATATCCTTGTGTCCGATGAATATTTTGCGGTATATGCTGTAAATGCTCTTTACACGTCCGTCTATCTGAGGAGGCTGTGTAAATTCCTCGGACTTGAAGCGCTGAGCGATACGGCTCTTGATTATCTCGATGAAGGCTTCGCGCTCTTCCTTTTTGTTTTCGAGAATGCTCTCGATTTCGGAATAAGCATAGGGATCGAGATAGTGGAAAGCGAGGTCCTGAAGCTCCTCCTTCATGGCTCTGATACCGAGACGGTGAGCTATAGGTGCGTAGATGTTCATAGTCTCGAGAGCGGTGTTGCGCTGTTTTTCAAGCGGACGGTATTTCAGTGTACGCATATTGTGGAGACGGTCACTGAGCTTGATTATCATTACGCGGATATCCTGAGACATGGCAAGGAGTATCTTTCTGATATTCTCAGCCTGCTGTTCCTCTTTTGTGGAGGTTGGGATCTTGCTCAGCTTTGTAACGCCGTCCACCAGCAGTGCAACGTCCTGACCGAAGCGCTTTTTCAGGTCGTCAAGAGTTGCGTCGGTGTCCTCAACTACATCGTGGAGCAGGGCGGCGCAGATAGTATCCGTGTCCATGCCGAGCTCCAAGAGAGTATAGGCAACTGCAAGAGGGTGGGTGATATAGGGCTGTCCCGAGGAGCGGACCTGTCCCTCGTGAGCCTTTGCGGCAAACTCGTAAGCCGAGATTATCTTGCTCAGGTCATACTGCTTGTCATCGGTAAGTATCTTCTGAATTATCTTCTCAATAGTGAAATTATCGTTGAAATCAGGGATATCGCTGAGAAGCTCCTTTGGATCCTCGGGGAGAGCTGACTCGGGTATTGGCACTTCCACCTCGTGATGCATGAGATTTGATACATTCATGTTGTCGGGCATATCTATTCTCCTTTATCTATGGCAGTTCAGCCGAGCCTGCTTCTGAGAGACACAAGCACGGGAGCTGAATCAAGGTCGGCTTTCTGAGTGACCTTGACTCTTTTTATCTTTGATTCAGCGCTTGACACCGTAACGAGCCCCAGCTGTCTGAGAGCTTCTGCGGCGGCGCAGAATTTGCAGTAATTTATGTTGGGATCATTGAGCTTTATGTACAGGGTATCCGTACATATGCCCTGATCGGGTATGGACTTGTATATCTTCACAACGTCGTCCCTTTTGGGGTACATATGAGAGTAGTAGTTCTTTGGGAGCTCCTCGCCGCGGAGAAAAGCTTCAAAGGCTGACAGCGCCGCGAAGTATTTGCTCTGCTCAAATCCGTGGGGACGGATATCGCTGACGATGATATTGGGCGATATGTTTCCGCGGAACTCGTTTACTCCGAGGGTGACTATCATGTCGCAGATGTCGCCCTTTGAGACTATGAGCTCCTCGGGAGACTTTCTGAATACCAGCGCCTCTGCCTGTGTGAAGCCAACTTTTATTCTTAGTTTTGAGTGGGCGCCGTCAGACAGGGGGATTATATCCAGAATCTGCGCGTTTTCAATATAGTAGAGGGGCTTTTCGTTGTCTGTGCCGAAGGGCTCCAGCAGGTCAAGTCCCTGTATGTTCTGTATGTTCAGCTCCTGAGGAGTCAGGGGAGCGTCGGCTTTCAGCTCTGAAACAGGCATGGTCCTGTGATTTTCAAGGGCGTACTTTTCAAGAAGCTCTCTGAACTTGTCCGCCATGCCGCTTTTTATGGTGAAGCCCCCTGCGGCAGGGTGTCCGCCGAACTTTTCAAGCACCTCGGAGCAGGCGGTCAGTGCGCCGAATACCGAAAACTCTCCGAATGAACGTGCCGAGCCGCGGAGCTCGCCCTCGCTTTCCGAAGCGATGAAGCAGGGTTTGCCGAAGTGTTCCACTATACGTGAGGCAACAATGCCGATAACGCCGTGGTGCCAGTCCTTGCCGCACAGGAAGATTACTCTTCCGCGAATGAGGTCGGGCTTTTCATCTATCATTGCAAATATATCCGAAACAATGGCATTTTCAGCGTCCTTGCGCATATTGTTCAGCTTGTCCAGCTCTCGGGCGGCTGTCATTGCTTCGTCATAGTCCTCGCAGAGAAAAAGCTCTGCCGCTGTTTTCGGAGAGCCGAAGCGTCCTGCGGCGTTTATCCGCGGAGCTATGCCAAAGCCGATAGACTGGGTATTCACGGGTTTATCCGCAAGACCGCATACCTCTTTGAGAGCCATGAGTGCAGGTCTGTCGGTATTGCTTATGAGCTCCATACCGTAGGAAACAAGGAAACGGTTCTCGCCTGTAAGGCTTACTATATCGGCAACTGTAGCGATAGCGGCAAGGTCGCCGAACTGCTCCAGCGCCATAGTGTAGTCGCCGCCGTCAAGAGCGGCTACCAGTTTCAGCGCCAGTCCTGCGCCGCACATATTCTTGAATGTGGAGAAGCAGTCGTGACGGTGGGGATCAACTATTGCCTCAGCCTTTGGGAGCTGTTCACCCTGCTGGTGGTGGTCGGTAATGACGAGCTTCATACCCATAGCATAGATGTACTCAGCCTCGGGGATAGCCGATATTCCGTTGTCCACGGTGACTATCAGGGTTGCTCCGTCGTCGGATATCTTATCCACGGCTTTCATATTGAGACCGTAGCCCTCGGAGCGCTCGGGGATATAATAAGTAACGTCCGCCCCCGCTTCTGCAAGATAGGAATACAGAATGACTGTAGACATTACGCCGTCGCAGTCGTAATCGCCGTAGATACAGATACGCTCGCCGTTTTCAATGGCTGAGTTTATGGTATCCGCAGCCTCCTGCATATCCTTTATGAGAAAGGGATCGGACAATTCGTCCGTATTCAGGCTCTCCACTACTGATTCGGGAGAGGAATAGCCCTTTGCTGCCAGTGCGGAAGCCGCAAGTGAGGTAACTCCGCAGCTCAGCATAAGAGCAGAGACCGTTTTTTTGTCGGGAACGCCGACGGTCCATTTTTTCATACAATGACTCCTAAAGATATATTTAGTTTATTATACCACAAATAGGAGTTTTTTTCAATAGGAGAGCGTCAAAAAAATCAAGAACTAAGAATGTAGGGGCGCACAGTGTGCGCCCGAAAACATGAAAATGCGAAAAATGGGCGAACACTGTTCACTCCTAAACAAAAAATTACGAATTATGTATGAAAAAACCGCAGCATTTGCTGCGGTTTTGAAAACTTATGCGTAGCGGAGAAGCTTCTTTTTGCGCTTGGCGTCGTACATCTGCTGGTCGGCTGCCGTCACGAAACGGAAGATATCCTCTCCTTTTGCGGAGCGGCAATGACATAGCCCGTACTTGCGCTGAGAATAAACGGATTGAAGCCTGCCTCGTTGACCTTGCTGATATTCTCCTGTATGGTATTTGTGAGCTTTTGCGCCATATCATCGGTATAATCAGCGCCGAATACTATAAACTCGTCGCCGCCGAATCGGCAGAATATCTCGCCGCCCTGACAGGAGTCCACAAGCACGTCCGCAATGCTGCATATAGCCTTGTCGCCTGTGCTGTGACCGTAGGTGTCGTTAATGACTTTAAGTCCGTCAAGGTCGATGAACATGAGCATGATATCGCGGTGCTTTTCCACGCAGTCCCTGTAGATGTCCTCAGTTGCCTGCATGAAGCCGTTTCGGTTGAATATGCCCGAGAACGTATCCATGGTATAGAGGCTGCCGAGGCGTTTTACTGCGTATTCAAGGCACATGAGCTTTCTGATGTTCTCAAGTGAGTTTGAAATATTTATACAGAATGTCTCGAACATTATATTCTGAAGGGGCAGGCGAGTGCTCCTGATGACCATGTAGCCGAGACAGCGCTCTCCGAAATGCAGGGGATTTATGAAGTAAAGCTTGCCGTCTTTGCCGCTGTCGGCGACAGGCGGTAAGATGTCCTGTGAACGTATGCGGCAGCATTCGTGGAATTCGCCGTTATTGTACGCTATCGGGACTATCACGTAGTCGGTATATGCCATTGGTACGGCTCTGCGCTGCTTATGCCTGCTTGTTGAGCGGTCGACGTCATTCTCCGAATCCCAGTTCTCACAGAGACAGAAGTAGAACTCGTCGGGGTGTATCTCAACGGCGATACGCTTCAAGGAAGCTATATAGTCGTCGAAATTGCTGCACGCAAGAAGCTGTGTTGACATTTTGTTCAGCACTGACATATAAGTCTGTATGCTCTCGAAATTGGAGAAATTGCGGTAATTGAGCTCCTTGAGCTTGCTGACGTCCGAAAGGGCGTTGTGTCCGCAGCCGCAGCTCTCCGTGAATCTCGTGGACATATTCAGTATGACATTTCTTTCCTGAGCAATGCCGTTTAATTGGTTGTACAGCATTTGGCAGGCGAGCTCGCCTGACTGCTCCAGCGGTCTCTCAACGGAGGTGAGCTCCATCTGGTAATTATGGCTGTTGTATGTGTTATCAAAGCCTGTTACCGCCACGTCCTCGGGAACTCTAAGTCCGTGTGACATGAGCGTAGTTATGGCAGAAGCCGCCATTACGTCGTTTGCGCAGACGATAGCTTCGGGAAGCTCAGGCAGCTCCTCGAGGAACTGCTCAACAGCAGCCTTGCCCGAGGGAGCGCGGAAGTCTCCATAGGCAATAGCCTTATCTGCTATCTCAAGACCGTTCTCTTCCAGAACAGTGCGGAATGCGGCAAGTCTGTCGGAGCTTTCGGGATTGTCGGTAGGTCCCGAGATATAGGCGAATTTTTTGTAATGATGTACGTCTATCATATGCTCGGTGATGACGCGCATGGCGTCATTGTTGTCGATACCGATATGATAGAAGTCTTCAAGGTCGTTGTCGATGCTTACGGCAGGTATGTCTGCTATAGCAATGCGTTCGAGTATATCGTTTACGACGACCTGATGTGAAAGTGTGTTGGTCAGCAGTATAGCTCCGTTAAAATCGGAGAAATCAGGGAGATTGAACACGTTGAACTCTCCCATGTCGTGGCGCGGATTATCCATGTCGCCGCTGAATGAGGTGAAAACAGAGACGTTAAGGCCGTATTTTTCAGCACCTGTTGATATACCGCTGATGATAGCGCTCTGGTAGCTCTGTCCGATTTCTTCAATAATGACCGCTATCTTATAGCTCAATGACAATACCCCCTTTTGATTTTTTGTTCTACGAATGAATGGTTTCTCTTTTTATAAATGCGGAATATAGTATATAACTATTTTACTACAAATTATATAAAAAATCAATAGATTTTTATTATAATTTTTATTGGATATATTCACGCTTTATTAATATTCGTCAGGATATCGTTAAATCGAAGTTAAATATTATTACCATTGAAGTCGAAAAGACGAAAAATCTTCGGGATTTTTGGATAATTTATCAGATTTGCCGAAATTGAATGGTCATATTGACAAATCACAAAAAAATGGTATACTAATTAGTAGGGGATAACGTCATGTTTAATGGCTTTATCAAATCATTTCCGTTACTGTGCCCGATGCACGGACGGACCGCCGCGGAGGAAATCCTATGAATATTTGGCATAAGATAAGTCCAAAAAGAATAAGTCCCGATGATTTCATCGCTGTTATCGAGATCGGCAAGGGAAGCAAGATCAAGTACGAGCTTGACAAGGAGACAGGTCTCATAATAATGGATCGTATCCTTTATACTTCCACACACTATCCCGCTAACTACGGATTTATCCCGAGAACCTTCTCTGACGACAACGATCCGCTGGACGTTCTCGTGCTCTGCTCGGAAAAGCTCATGCCGCTGACGCTGGTAAGATGCTATCCTATCGGAGTTATCAGAATGCTGGACAACGGTCATCACGATGAGAAGATCATCGCTATACCCTTCGACGATCCGAATTACAATATGTACAAGGATATCGAGGAGCTTCCAAAGCACGTTTTTGATGAAATGACACACTTTTTCACAGTTTACAAGGAACTTGAAAACAAAACAACAGCCGTTAACGAGGTCGATCATGCGGATATTGCAAAACAGATCATCGCCGAGGATATCGAGCGATATATCGAGAATTTCTGCAAGTGAGCAATGCTCTGACCGAAAGTGACTAAAAAGCGAAAGGAGTATCCTGCGCATCTGCGCGGGAAAAAGTGTTTATGACAGCTTCAAGTGAAATTTTATTCGGCAGCGATTCAAATGTCGCACCTATCGGCATTATCGCTATGAACAGCGTTACCGAGCTCGGTAAGAAGATCGACGATTATCTCGTTGACTGGGCAGGCAAGGGCGGTATCAACGTTGATTCCTTCCTCGTTGAGAGCGAATGCCCCCGTTTTTCTTCGGGCGACGGCAAAGGTCTTATCAAGTCCACTATCCGCGGAAAGGACCTCTTCATCATAGTTGATGTCGGAAACTACAGCATAAAGTACGACTACTTCGGAATGCAGAACGCTATGTCCCCTGACGACCATTTCCAGGACCTCAAGAGAATAATTCAGGCTGCAAGCGGTAAGGCTCACCGTATAACTGTCATCATGCCTACTCTTTACGGCGGACGTCAGCACAGAAGAAGCTATCGGGAGTCACTTGACTGTGCCTGCGCACTTCAGGAGCTGGAGGCTATGGGCGTTTCAAACATCGTTACCTTTGACGCTCACGATCCGAGAGTCCAGAACGCTATCCCGCTCATGGGCTTTGATAACGTTATGCCTACTTATCAGGTACTTAAAGCTATGCTCAAGGACGTCAAGGATATAAGCTTCAGCAAGGACAAGTTCATGGTAGTAAGCCCCGACGAGGGAGCTCTCAACAGAAATATGTACTATGCTTCTGTTCTCGGTGTTGAAATGGGTATGTTCTACAAGAGAAGAGACTACTCAACTATCGTAAACGGCCGCAATCCTATCGTTGCTCACGAATATCTCGGAAATCCCGTTGAGGGTAAGGATATCTTCGTTTCAGACGATATCATCTCATCAGGCGAGTCTATGCTGGACGTTGCTTCTGCTCTTAAGGAGAAGAAGGCAGGCAGATTCTTCGCTTATGCTACTTACGCTATCTTCACAAACGGTCTTGAAAAGTTCGACAAGGCTTATGAGGACGGCATTATCGACGGTGTATTCGGCACAAACCTCACATACAGAACACCTGAGCTCCTCAGCAGACCATGGTTCCATGAGGTAGACGTTTCAAAGTACATCGCATACTTCATTGAAGCTATCAATCACGACGTTTCTATCAGCAAGATCATCGATCCTCACATAAAGATCGACAATCTGCTCAAGAAGTACGGCATGAAGTAATATAACATGGGACACTGTCAACAAACAGTGTCCTTTTCTTTTGTGAAATTTGTGTGAAACCATTGTTAATTTCTTACAACGCGATTGACTTTTATTCGTCAAAGTGCTATAATCAAAAGTGGAAAATTTAATATGCATATAGGATTAAAGGTAAAAATATTTACAGGAGGGGATCCAGTGCTACAGCTTAAAGACATAGTTAAAAAGTACGGCAGCGGAGAGAACATCGTAACGGCTCTTGACGGAGTGAGCGTTACCTTCCGCGAAAGTGAATTTGTGGCTATCCTCGGTCATTCTGGCTGCGGTAAGACCACGCTTCTCAACATCATCGGAGGTCTCGACCATTATACTTCGGGAGACCTCATAATCAACGGTACTTCCACCAAAGAGTATAAGGACAGGGACTGGGACGCTTACAGAAACCATTCTATCGGCTTCATTTTCCAGAGCTACAACCTTATCCCACACCAGACAGTATTATCCAACGTTGAGCTTGCTCTTACTATCTCGGGCGTGTCAAAGTCCGAGCGCCGCAAGCGTGCCAAGGAGGCTCTTGAAAAGGTAGGTCTGGGAGACCAGCTTCACAAGAAGCCCAACCAGATGTCTGGCGGTCAGATGCAGCGTGTGGCTATTGCCCGTGCGCTTATAAACGATCCTGATATACTCCTTGCCGACGAGCCTACAGGCGCTCTCGACTCGGAGACTTCCATTCAGGTAATGGAGCTCCTTAAGGAGATAGCCAAGGATAAGCTGGTCATAATGGTAACTCATAACCCTGAGCTTGCAGACCAGTATGCTACACGTATCATCAAGATAAAGGACGGAAAGCTCACAGGGGACAGCGCTCCCTTTGACGGCGCAAAGTCCAAAAAGGACAAGAAGAAAAAGGAAAAGGCTGATACAAAGGCGAAGACTGAGAAGAAAAAGAAGGTCTCAATGTCCTTTGGTACGGCTGTTTCGCTTTCTCTCAATAACCTGCTCACCAAAAAAGGAAGAACGATACTCACAGCCTTTGCAGGCTCTATCGGTATCATCGGTATCGCCCTGATTCTTTCCCTTGCAACAGGTATCAACGAGTACATCGACAACGTTCAGGAGGAAACTCTTTCCTCTTATCCGCTGGAGATAATGCGTGAAAACACCGATACCTCGGGTATGCTCAATGCGCTGATGAAAAATCAGGAGGAGTACGAGAGCCGAGAGTTCAAGGACGACACGGTCTACGCAAATACTCAGGTTTACGATATGTTCAACTCCTTCAATGCCTCTGCAAAGCAGATAAACAATATGAAGGACTTCAAGACATTCCTCGACAGCGACAGCGTTATCAAGGAAAAGTCCACGGCTATAGGCTACAGATACGACGTTAAAATGCCTGTGTTCACCGAGTCTCCCTCGGGCGATATCATAAAGGTGGACTTTATGGATATGTACAGCAAGGCTCTGGGAATGAGCGATTCCGACATTATGGCTACTACCATGAACAATCCTATGGCAGGCATGGAGATGCAGGCTTTCGGACTCAATGTCATGGAGGAAATGCTGGCAGGGGAGAACGGCGAGCCTGTAAGCAATATCGTCAAGGAGCAGTATGAGGTGGTAAACGGCAGATGGCCCGAGAATTACGACGAGGCTGTAGTTGTTCTCACCAGAAACAACGAGCTCCCCGATATCATAGTTTACGCTATGGGACTCAAGGATCAGGAGGGCTTCAGCGAAAAGCTGAAGGCTGTAATGAGCAATCAGGAGATAAAGGACTACGGAAAGACAGAGTGGAGCCTTGACGAGATAACAGGCAAGAAGTTCAAGATGATTCTGCCCTGCGAGTACTATCAGAAGAACCCCACAGGAAAGGGATACAATGATATCTCGGCAACTCAGACAGGACTTGATTATCTTTTTGATTCATCTGATATCGGTACAGATATCAAGATAGTAGGATTTATCCGTCCTACAGAGGACGTAAAGGTGCCTATGCTCAAGGGCTATGTGTGCTACACAAGTGCTCTTACCGATTATGTTATTGAAAAGACCAAGAACAGCGATATAGTAAAGTCCCAGACAGAGGACAAGGAGTACGATGTGCTGACAGGTACAAAGTTCATGACAGATGACTATGTTGCTCCTACAGCCAAGGAAAAGGCTGACACGGCAAAGGAGTTTATCAAGAGCGCTGACGCCGATACAAAGGCTGACATTTACAGACTTGTTGCCGAACAGCCCGATCCTGCACAGGCAGACGCTCAGGTGCAGGCGGCTATGAAGGACTTTGACCGAAACCAGTTCATTAGCCAGATAACAGAGATGTATTCCGCAGAGCTGGGAGTTGACGCTTCGCAGATTACCTCATTCGTTGCGCAGATGAGCGACGAGGAAGTAAAGAACTACGCGGAAGAAGCTATCCGTGCTCAGATAGCAGAGCAGTACGCTAAGGCTGTTCAGGAACAGCTTGGCTCTCTTCCTAATGCAGAGCTGGCAAAAATGCTTGATTCCGCAACGATAAGCGATGAGGTTTACGGACTTATCTTCGATAAGTATACTCCCGAGGAGATATCGGACTCCACATATGATGACAACCTCAAAACGCTGGGCGTTGCTGACGAGACCGATCCGTCGCTGATACGTATTTACGTCAAGAGCTTCGAGGACAAGGACGATATCGCAGACGCTATCACGCGATACAATGACGGTACCTCAAAGGAGCAGGACGTTATCCACTATACAGATATGGTTGCACTTCTCATGTCCTCTATCACAGGCATTATAAGCGGTATATCCTACCTGCTCATTGCATTTGTAGGTATCTCGCTGGTGGTTTCATCAATTATGATAGGTATCATCACCTATATCTCGGTTCTTGAAAGAACACGAGAGATAGGTATCCTCAGAGCTATCGGTGCTTCAAAGCGCAATGTAAGGACTGTTTTCAACGCAGAGACGCTTCTTGTAGGTCTTGCGGCAGGTCTTATGGGTATCGGAGTATCGGTGCTCCTGACTATACCGATAAACAGCATAATCCACAGCGTGACCAGCCTTGATACGCTCCGCGCTCATGTTCCTGTAAAGGGAGCGATAGTGCTTATCATCATAAGCATGGTGCTCACTCTTATTTCGGGACTTATCCCGTCGGGCGTTGCGGCAAGAAAGGATCCTGTGGAGGCTCTCAGAACAGAATAAGCTATACTATTATAAATATAAGCCATTTGAGCTTTTGAAGCTCAAATGGCTTTTCTTTTTGCACAAAAAGAAAGACAGCGCATAAAGCGCTGTCCTTCATATGTCAACTATATCATTATTTGAATGCGTATCTCATGAATGTGTAGAGATGAGGCTTTACAGAGCCTGCGTCGTGTCCGCCGTTAGGGATAGACTGGTAAACGTGGTCAACGCCGTTTCTTGTAAGGATATCGCTGTACTGCTTAGGGAATGTTCCTACGACGCCGTCGTTTGTGCCGCCTGTTATCATAAATACATTAGGCTCAGGTCCAACGTCTCTGAACTTCATTTCGCTCTCCTGCATACAGCCTGGGTGCTCCATGAACATATCCTTGCCTGGGGTGATACCAGGTGCAGGGCAAGCTCCGCCAACGTAAGCGAAGAGGTCGGGGCGCATAAGACCGATGTAGATAGCTTCACGTCCGCCCATTGAGAAGCCTGTGATAGCACGGTTCTCTCTGCCTGTCTTAACGGGGTAGTTAGCCTCGATGAATGGGATGAGGCTGTCTGAGATATCATAGAGGAAGTTATCGTAAGCTGCGCATACTTCCTGATTGATTCCGAAGCCGCCGCCCTGATTGCCGTTCTTGCTTGTGTACTGGCTCGGGAGAACGATTATCATTTCTTCGGCCTTGCCGTTTGCGGTAAGACCTGCAAGAAGCTCCTGAACGCCCATGCCGCTTACCATGCTTTCCTCGTTTCCGCCGATACCGTGGAGAACGTACATTACAGGGTACTGCTTGCTTGCATTGTAGTTAGGAGGCAGGATAACGTTGCAGCTCTTCTGACCGCCTGTGAACTTGCAGTTGTATGTCTTCTTCTCGACCTTGCAGCCGCCGCTCTTTTCGTTTCCGCCGGGAACTGAAGTAGGCATATCCTTGCGGATATCTGCATTGAGGTTCTTGCCTGAGCTTGAAGAAGATGAAGAAGTAGTTGTGGTAACTATCTTCTCGGTAGTTGTTGTTATCGGCTTGGTCGTGGTAGTTGTTACAGGATCGGGGAACGACTTCTCCATACCGAGTATAAACTTCTGGAGAAGCAGGAGGTCTGCAACATTTACGGTGCCGTCGCCGTTTACGTCAGCGTTTTCGGGAGTCGAGCCGCTGCCTGACATCATCTTGAGAATGCCTCTTCTGAGAGGAGCAAGGTCGAAAGAGTTGATAACGCCGTCGCCGTTGATATCGCCTCTGATACCCTTATTTGATGCTGTTGGGGCTGTTGTTGTCTCGTCGGATGGAACGCTTGTAGTATGGCTTCCGACATCTTCAAGAGGAGATGTGTTCTTGATGCCGCCGAAAGCGTTGTCGATATAGAAATCCGTAAGGCTGTCGGGAGCTTCAACATAGAGAATAAGGTCTGAAGCGCCTGACGGGATAGTGAACGATGTATTGGAAAGGTCTACCCATTCGCCCTTTGGAGCTGTGAACTCTGCAACCTTATCGTAATTGGCTGTGCCGCTTGCGTCGTTATACTGGAGAGTGAGCTTCATAGCTGTTGAGGACTCGCCGTCCTGCTTTACAAGTGTGCCAAAGCTGTATGTTTCGCCTGCGGTGAAAGCGCTGGAGTCAAGTGCGAGCTGTGCACCGTGCCAGTTGTCGCCGCGTCCTGATACCAGTATGCCCTTTGAACCGTTGAAGCCGTCAGAGCTTGTTACCTTAGCTCCTGTTCCGCGGGCTGACCAGTCGCCTGCGCCGCTCTCGAATTTTTCTTTGAAGTAATAGCCGTTTGCGTCAGGCTCTGCCTTGACAACGGGCTGAGTTACGGGCTCGCTTGTGGGCTCGGGTATACTGCCGTCGAATGAGATAGCTTTAACGTTAGCGTTTCCGCTTGATCTGTAGCCCTCGATGTTGAGGGATACCTCGTAGAGAGTACCGCTCATATCCAGACCAGCCTTTGACCATGCGTCAAAGTGCTTGGATACGCTGATAGTACCCTTCATATAGTTGGTGGTATTATTCTGTGAACCGCTCTTCTGACGGACGCTCCAGTACTGAGGGAATGTAGCCGTGCCGTCCAGAGATGGCTGATTATAGCGCATTGTTTTGCGGATATCGTAGGTATTGCCATTCAGGGTAACTGTACCCTTGTTTTCGCCGTCATTTCCGGGTGGACGCCAGTCGCCCCAGCCTTCGACGATGTAGTATTCCATGAGAGGGTTCCTCGTCCAGCCGTATACGCACATATAAGAGTTGCCCTTGGGGGTGTACTCTACGTCGTAGGAGAGGGTAATGTCTCCGAAAGCCTTGTAGTTCTTTTTCTGGCTGTCGTAGTTCTTGCCCATACGTGCGAGGAAGTTTTCAATGTTGCTCCATGAGCAGGTGAAAGAGCCTGCCTTGGGCGTCATTGATACCTGTCCCTGACCGTTCTGGTTCCACATTTCGTAATCGAAACCGCCAATATTGCCTCTCTGCTGGGCGTCGGCTGCGTTCGCAGAAGGAACGGCGGGCAGGCTTGCAGCCACCATTAACGCTGTAACGGCACTGCTGATGAATTGTTTAACTGTTTTTTTCACTTCAATCACTCCTTTGTTTTTTAGAAAAAAAGCAAACTTATGATTTCAGTAATCCCCATAAGGAGCCAAGTGCCCCTTTTATTTCTATGATATCATTATAAAACATCTGACCTGTTAATTGCAAGTTAAAATTTGCGGACCTTGTATATCTTGACTAAAAATTGCTGACTATACCAAGACGATATATAACAATAATGTAAAAAGATGAACAACCATTGTACAGGTTTTTACGTTTAAGATATCCTTGTATTTTACATTTTTGGTGGATTTTTTAAATAATAGTATTTACACTGTATAGTTTAAAAATAATCAAATTATAAAATATCGTTAAAAATTGCTAAATAGGGTAAAGATATTGTTACTTAAAGGAAAATTTTGGTATATTATTACTACAATATACATTATAATATAGACAATATATAAAGAAAGTGTGAACTCTGACCGTTAAGAAGTTCACAAAACCAGAAGGGAAATTATAGGCAAGCATCTAAAAAACTTAATAATGGGGGCATACTTATGAAAAAGATCATTTCATTCGCTGCGGCGGCTGCAATGTCTCTGACATCTTTGACAGCCATTTCTGACGGCAGTATTGTCAAGGCGGACAATCCTGCTATCCAGACCATCTACAGCACCGATCCTGCGCCTATGGTGTACGGCGACACCGTGTATCTCTACACAGGCCGCGACAAGGATAAATCCGATTTTTACTATATGCCTGACTGGCACTGCTATTCCTCGAAGGATATGCAGAACTGGACAGATCACGGCATGATCTTATCGTGGGATTCCTTTACATGGGGCAAGGAGGACTCGGCATGGGCTGCACAGTGCATAGAGCGCAACGGAAAGTTCTATTACTATGTGACTCTCGAGAACAAATCGGGCGGCGGACGTGCAATAGGCGTTGCAGTAGCTGACTCGCCCACAGGACCGTTCAAGGACGCTTTAGGCAAGCCTCTTGTTGGTCCTAACTGGGATTATATTGATCCTACCGTATTTATCGACGATGACGGACAGGCATGGCTCATGTTCGGAAACCCCACCTGCTACTATGTAAGGCTCAACGAGGACATGGTGAGCTATTCGGGTTCTATCGGCAAATTTGACATGAACGCCCAGAGCTTCGGTCCTTCGAGCAAGGCTTCGTCCTACGGCGAAGGTCCGTGGTTCTACAAGCGCAATGACAAGTATTATCTTGTATTTGCCGCATTCTACGGCAATGACGGCGGTGAGAGCCTCGGCTACTCAACAGCTCCGTCACCGACAGGTCCATGGACATACGGCGGACAGGTTATGAAGCCTATCAACTGCTTCACAAACCACCCCGGCGTTATCGACTTCAAGGGACATTCATACTTGTTCTATCACGACGCAAGTCTTCCGGGCGGCGGAACCTTCGACAGAAGCGTCTGCATAGACGAGTTCCGGTACGGTGCAGACGGCTCCATTCCGACTATCTCGCCTACAAAGACAGGTCCGAAGCAGCTTGAGGCTCTCGATCCGTACAAGAGGGTAGAGGCTGAGACTATATGCTTCTCAAAGGGTGTAAAGACCGAGAAGTGCAGCGAAGGCGGCTTGAATGTTGGCAATATCCAGGACGGCAGCTACATCAAGGTCAGCGGAGTTGACTTCGGCAGCGGCACAGACAAGTTCACAGCAAGCGTTTCCTCCGATACAGACGGCGGAGACATTGAGATATACCTTGACAGCATTACTGGCAAAAAGATAGGCACCTGCAAGGTGTCGGGCACAGGCGGCTGGCAGACATGGAAGGAGGTCTCATGCGATATCAGCGGCGCAAGCGGCGAGCATGACCTCTACTTCAAGTTCACAGGCGGCAGCGGCTATCTGCTGAATATGGACTGGTGGCGTTTCGGCAGCGGTGAGGAGCAGCCTGCAAAGACTACCACCACAACGACTACTACAGCTCCTAAGAAGACCACGACAACAACTTCTGCAACTACGGCTCCTGATAAGGAGACAACTACAGTTACAACTGCTTCGGCAAGCACGGAAACAGATGATTACATCTTCGATTACTCATTCGAGAACGGCTTGGGCGACTGGACAGGCAGAGCAGGCGCAAGCGTTGATACTGCTTCAAAGGCTTACAAGGGCAGCAAGTCCCTTTTCTGCTCGGGCAGAAGCGAAGCATATCAGGGCGCAGCTATCGAGCTGGGCAGCAGCTTCAAGGCAGGGGAGACCTACAGCTTCAGTGCTAACGTTATGTACGAAAGCGGCAGAGACAGCGATACATTCCACTTCACCATGCAGTACGACATCGGCGACGAGACCAAGTACGAAAAGATTGCTACAGGTCAGCCTATGAAGGGCAAGTGGGTACAGCTGGCAAATACTGATTTCCGGATACCTTCGGGTGCTGAGAATATTATGATATACGTTGAGACCGACAAGAGCACCTGCGACTTCTATGTTGACGATGTAAAGGCTGCTAAGGCTGGCACAGTCATCGGCGGAGCAGAGGGCGGACAGTTTATCCTCGGCGATATCAACTCCGACGGAAAGGTAAATTCCTTTGATGTTCTGAGGGCGAGAAAGCTTCTTGTTGCAAGTAACAGCGCGGAAGTTTCAAAGCTTGCTGACGTTGACAAGAGCACAAAGTACGAGATGAACGACCTTGTTCTTCTCCAGAACTACGTTCTCGGCAAGATAAAGGAGTTCCCCGATAATTCACCTGAGCCGCCTAAGAGCGACTTCAACTACAATGCTAATCTCCAGTACAAGGCAGCGCCTGACAGCTATTTCCGTCAGCCTGCAAATCACGGTACTGTTGTCAAGGAAAACTACAACGGAATCAACGGCAACAAGAATATGTACGTATATCTGCCGTATGGTTATGACGAGTCCAAGAAGTACAACGTCTTCTATCTCATGCACGGCGGCGGAGAAAGTGAGGAGACCTGCTTCAACGATGACAATATCAACATTGATATCATGCTGGACAACATGATAGCCAATGGCGACATAGAGCCTATGATAGTTGTAACTCCTACATTCAACAAGGCTCCAAGCGCTGACGGCGTTTGGGAGGAAATGCGCAAGAGCATTATCCCTTACGTTGAAAAGAAGTATTCCACATACGCTGAGGATACGTCTATCGACGGACTCAGAGCTTCGAGATATCACCGTGCATACGGCGGATTCTCAATGGGCGGCGGCTCAACATGGGCAAACTTCAATAACAATCTCGATATCATCGCATACTTCATGCCGCTTTCAGGTCACTGCTGGGACGGCGCAGGCAAGGTGCTGAGCGCTGCAAGAAACTCAGGCTTCAAGCAGAACGAATACTTTGTACTGGCTGCAACAGGTACCGACGACCTTGCATACGGCAACATGGTTCCGATGATAAACGAACTTAAAAAGAATACAGACGTATTCACATACACATCTGACTTCTCAAAGGGCAACCTGTACTTCCTCGAAGCAAGAGGCAATGTACACTGGTGGCCGCAGGTACGTCATTACATCTATGACGCTCTGCCGTATTTCTTCCATGAGAACCAGTAAAGTCTTTATAAAAAACGAATAATTACAGTTATTCAAGCTCACCATGCACAAAATGTATGGTGGGCTTGAATCGGGTACCGCAGATTTGCTTTTCAGGGGATAGTAAAAACGCAGAAAAAGTGGTACTATACTTACCAAAATACTTGAAAAATTCACAATTTGATGATATAATAGGGGTAGAGTATCAAATGCGAGGTGACCTAAATGAGCGATTACACAGAAAAGTATATTTCTTCCCATCTTTTCCTCAAAAGAGAGGAAGGCTTTGAGCACGCCCCGTTTGACCGCGAAATAGCTTGCTATGAGAGCATTTGCTCGGGTAATATCGAGCTCGTCAAGGTATTTGCAACTCCGCTGTGCAGCGAGGGATACGGTATTCTCAGCAAGGATCCGCTGAAAAACCTGAAATACCACTTTGCTATCTCAGCTGCTCTCATCGCACGATTCTGTATCAACAGCGGTATGACTCTCGAAGAAGCGTATAACCTCAGCGACATCTACATCATGAAGGCTGATGAGTGCCGCACCGAGGCAGAGGTTCACGCAGTTCATCAGGAAATGATAGAGGGCTACACAAGGCACATGAGAAGAGTGCGCAACAGCGGTATTTACTCCAAGCAGATAGTTCGTGCTCTGGACTATATCAGCGAGCATCTGCACGGAAAGATCATGATAGAGGACGCAGCCGCTTATCTTAAGATAAGTCCTGCATATCTGTCGAGACTTTTCAAGGCGGAAACGGGTATCGCGTTCAGCAACTACGTCAGCAAGACAAAAGCCGAGGAGGCTGCCAATCTGCTGACTTTCTCGGAGTACACAGACTCTGAGATCAGCAACCTTCTTGGGTTCAGCTCACAGAGCTATTTTATCAAGATATTCAAGAAATATCTCGGTGTAACTCCCAAGGAATACAAAAAACGTTACAAATTTCCTGACTTCACGAAAGAAAATCAATAATTCTAAGCCTATCCCCCGCCTGTGCGGGGGATAACATTTTGTGCAAATATCATAATTGTACCAAATTTGACATCATAGTAATATATTTATAGGTTGGAAAGTAGTATAATCTAATCAATAAATGAACGTTTCGTGAATGTTTAAGCGGGAATCTGTCACAAAATAAAATGAAAAAACTTAAAGCGAGGGTTTGACAATGATCATTAACAATGTTGGTTTTGACCACTGCCATGACGCAGATTTTTTTATCGACAGACCTGACGGAAGCGGCGACTACCTGCTGCTTCTGCTCCGTACGCCTGCGATATTTGAAGTGGACGGAAAAGAAATCCTTACCCCTGCGGGTTCTGTTTTTATTTACCCGAAGGGCAGGGCACAGCGCTATCGCTGCGTGCCCCTTAATGTGTTTGAAAATGACTGGGTACATTTTGACTTCGACGATCCGGGCGAGGAGGAGGAGTTTCTCAGCATGGGCATACCTATGGAAACTGTGGTAACTATGCCCCTTGAGTTCCTCAGCTACTGCGTGAAGTCAATAGCATATGAAAAATATTCGGATAATCCTTGCAGATGTGAGTCCGCGGAGCTCTTTATGCGGCTTATGTTCATAAAGATACGCGAAAAGACTCAGGATAAGGTATCGGGCAGACGCAGCAGTCAGTTCGAGCTTATCTCTACAGTGCGCAATAAGATATACAGCAGACCTTACGAGCAGCGCAGCGTTGACAGCACTGCCCATGAGGTACGTATGAGCCGCTCGGCTTTCCAGCACGCATATAAGAAGCACTTCGGCATGACCTTTATCGAGGATCTTGTCCGCAGCAGAGTAAGCTATGCGAAAATGCTTCTTTCAACTACAAATATGAATATCAATGACATTTCTGTGAGCAGCGGTTATCACAGCTATGTTCATTTTGCAAGACAATTCAAGGAGCAGACAGGATTTACTCCGTCTGAATACCGCAAAAAGGCGCAGAATGCGATGTGAGCTCGTTCATTCGGGGGATATTGCATTATTATAAATGAAAAAAATAGTGGCTACGGTCACGGAATGAGAGGCATATCATGAAAAAGCACACATTCAGACGGTGCGCAGCTGTTTTTGCTGCCTGCACAGTCATGGCTACGGCTGCTTCATTTGGCACAGCGTCTGTTTCGGCAGCCGACGGAGTAACAAAGTGGGGAGACGCTAACTGCGACGGCACAGTTGACATGGGCGACTGCGTCCTTGTAATGCAGGCTTTAGCTAACCCAAACAAGTACGGTCTTAACGGAACCGACCAGCATCACATCAATGAGCAGGGCGTTGCCAATGCTGACGTTTTCGAGAACGGCACAGGTCTTACAAGCGGTGACGCACTTTCTGTACAGAAGTATCTGCTCCACAGCATTTCGACTCTTCCCGAGTCCTACAAGCAGGGCAATAATCCTGTAGAAAGCACTACAACTACAACTTCTACAACAACTACCACCACAACCACAACAACTACTACCACCACCACAACAACTACTACAACTCCTACAACCACCACAACCACAACTACAGCTCCTAAGTCAAATTTCCCTGACATGGGCACACCTATGAACAGCTCGGCTACAATGGTAGAGGACTTCCGTGACGGAAACTCCAAGTATTTCATTGCTTCCGACGGCTGGGAGAACGGCGATCCGTTTGACTGCGGCTGGTACAAGTCACAGACATCTCTCGATAAGGGCTGCCTGACACTCTCTATCGACAAGGACTACGGCGGCAAGTACAACTACGCAGGCGCTGAGTACAGAACCAATGATTTCTATCATTACGGCTACTATGAGACTTCAATGAAGGCTATCAAGAACGACGGTGTTGTTTCTTCGTTCTTTACATACACAGGCGAGTCTGACAAAAATCCTTGGGACGAGATAGACATCGAGATCCTTGGTAAGGACTCCAGAAAGGTGCAGTTCAACTACTACACCAACGGACAGGGCAAGCACGAGTATATGTATGACCTCGGATTTGATTCTTCAGAGGCTTATCATACTTACGGCTTCGACTGGCAGCCCGACCACATCACATGGTATGTAGACGGCAAGGCTGTTTACACAGCTAACCAGAATATTCCTAAGACCGCAGGCAAGATCATGATGAACACATGGCCTGGACGCGGCGTTGACGGCTGGCTGAACCACTACAACGGAAATACTCCTCTTACCGCATATTACCAGTGGGTAACATACGATCAGAAGGGTGCTCCAAACGGCAACAACAATAACAATAATAATAACAATCAGCAGCAGAACCCTTGGGAGCAGAACAACAATAACAATAATAACAACAATAATAATCAGCAGCAGAATCCCTGGGAACAGAACAATAACAACAATAATAACAACAACCAGCAGCAGAACGGCTCCATAAAGGACTACGGTACTGCTATGGATTCATCAGCTACAATGGTAGAGGACTTCCGCGACGGCAATTCAAGATACTTCATTGCTTCCGACGGCTGGGAGAACGGCGATCCATTCGACTGCGGCTGGTACAAGTCACAGACATCTCTCGATAAGGGCTGCCTGACACTCTCTATCGACAAGGACTACAGCGGCAAGTATCATTACGCAGGCGCTGAGTACAGAACCAATGATTTCTATCACTACGGTTACTATGAGACCTCTATGCAGGCAATAAAGAATAAGGGCGTTGTTTCCTCATTCTTCACCTACACAGGCGAGTCCGACAACAATCCTTGGGACGAGATAGACATTGAGATCCTCGGCAAGGATACCACAAAGGTTCAGTTCAACTACTATACAAACGGACAGGGCAAGCATGAGTATATGCATAGCCTCGGCTTCGATTCATCTGAGGGCTATCATACATACGGCTTTGACTGGCAGCCTGACCACATCACATGGTATGTAGACGGCAAGGCCGTTTACACAGCTAACCAGAACATTCCAAAGACCGCAGGCAAGATCATGATGAATACATGGCCGGGACGCGGTGTAAATGAGTGGCTCGACCAGTACGACGGCAAGACACCTCTTACTGCTCGTTATCAGTGGGCTACATACAACAAGAACGGCAAGTCGGGCAGCAGCAATAACAACAATAATCAGCAGCAGAATCCATGGCAGCAGAACAATAATAATAACAACAACCAGCAGCAGAACAACAACAATAATAACAATAATAACAACAACCAGCAGCAGAACAAGACAACTGCTTCAGGTCTTGTAGACTACGGCACTCCTATGAAGTCAGGCACAACAATGGGTGATGACTTCAGAAACGGTTCTTCACGCTATTTCATCGCTTCTGACGGCTGGGAGAACGGCGATCCGTTCGACTGCGGTTGGTACAAGTCACAGACTGCTTTCAAGGACGGAGCTCTTCAGCTCAGCATCAATAAGGACTACAGCGGCAAGTACAACTACGCAGGCGCTGAGTACAGAACCAACGATTTCTATGGCTTCGGCTATTATGAGACTTCAATGCAGGCTATAAAGAACAACGGCGTTGTTTCATCGTTCTTTACCTACACAGGTCCTTCTGACAACAATCCTTGGGACGAGATCGATATCGAGATCCTGGGCAAGGATACAACAAAGGTGCAGTTCAACTACTACACCAACGGACAGGGCAAGCATGAGTATATGTACAGCCTTGGATTTGACGCTTCACAGGGCTATCATACATACGGCTTTGACTGGCAGCGCGACCACATTACATGGTATGTAGATGGCAAGCCTGTTTACACAGCTACCCAGAACATTCCTCAGACACCCGGTAAGATCATGATGAACACATGGCCAGGCAGAGGTGTTGACGAGTGGCTGGCTCACTACGACGGCAAGACACCTCTTACCGCTCGCTATCAGTGGGTTACTTACAACAAGCAGTAATTTCTGCGAATGAGTTTTTTCTTTCCATAGTTATAACAAAGGCGGTACTTTTCAGTACCGCCTTTGTGCGCTTATGAAAAAGCTGCGGTAAATAACCATGATACTCATATAGAAGTTTTATAATTATTATTGAGAGAACCCCTTTTGAAAAAGGGGCTTCTCTCAAACTCTCTCCCTAAAACTTTCGTTTTGTTTTTTCTCAGATAGGGCGCTCCTGCATTTTGCAGGACTTTTTTATTTTATGAAGCGCCCTATCTGAGAAAAAACCAGATAAAAGTCTTTGGAAAGGGGTATGGGGGAGAACCTTTCCTCAGAAAGGTTTCCCCCATAATTAACTATAAGCTTCTATACAAGTGTTGCGGTTATACCGCAGCAATTTTTTATTGTTCGTCTGATATTTTGTACAGCGTTTTGAACTCTGTAGGAGTGCAGTTCTTAGCCTTTTTGAACGCACGGTTAAAAGTGGTCAGACTTGAGAAGCCTGCACGCATAGCGACTTCCGTAACTGACAGAGCAGGATCAATGAGAAGCCTTTCTGCCGCCTTTATGCGCTTTCCGTTTATATACTGTATGTATGAAACGTTGTTGTACTTCTTGAAGATACGTGGGAAGTGATATTTGCTGTAGCCTGCGATATCCGCGATCTTTTCCAGAGGGATCTCAAACATATAGTTCTGATTGATGTACTTCATTACCATATTGAACTTCTTGGAGTCCTCGCGGCCTGCCATTTCGCCTGAGAATGCGTCGGCAGCCTGAGTCAGCTGGAATTCGCGTACAGCAGTTATCATATTTATAAGGCAGAGATAAATTTTTACATCTGCAAGAGTCGATTTTGAGTAGTACTCGGAATAGATGTCCAGAATGCTCTTTCGTGAGAGGATATAGAGCTCCTTGCTGACATTCGGCGTTATGTAGAATGCTTCCGAGAAAACGGGAAGCAGAGCCTCAAGCGCAGGAATATCGCTTATAATGCTGTTGTCGCACTGGAAAATGATTCGTCTGCCTTCCTGTGCGGGCATAGAGTGGAGTTCGCCGGGCGGTATGATAATGATCTCTTTTTCATTAAGGTGGTAATCTGTGCCGCCGACGGTAACTGTGAATCCGTTATGCAGAGGTATTATCACTTCCACAGCGTTGTGCCAGTGAGTCGGATATTCCTCTATCTCATCGTTATCATAGAGCATTACAAAGCGTTGATTTTCGTATTCAACGGTCTCGTATTCGCCCGATAGATTTTTAATCATGATTAGCCTCCTTAGTCAAAAATTGTTGTGAATTTTATGTCAAACTTCGCGTTTTTACCTTGGAACTGGATATATTATACACTATTACGATAGTATTTGTAAAGTGGATTTGAATAATTTGTGCAATGTTCGCATTTTTTGAATATCAAGTAGCAATTTTTGATTAGTATAAATTGCCGAAGTGTAATATAATATCGTTAGAGCAAACGAAAGGTGATGTATGAATGTCTGTAAAATGCTATGAGACCGAATATGAGAATTTCGGGAAATGTCAATGCCTCGACAACGGCAGGATAAAGCTTATCGCTACTACCGATGTTGGACCGAGGATCGTTTTTTTTGGCTTTGTTGACGGCAGAAACGTTCTGTTTGAGGATATTGACAGGAATTTCTACGAGATGAACAACGGCTACGGAGTGTGGTACGCTTACGGCGGACACCGTATCTGGTGTGCTCCCGAGGAAATGCCTGAAACTTATCTTCCTGACAACTCAAAGGTCGAGGCGTTTTTTGACAAAGGCACACTTACACTCAGACCTGCAAGAACAAAATTTGATAAGCAGTTTGAGATACTTATCACTATGGGCGATGATGATAAAGTCATTATCGACAACAGGATAACAAATTGCTCGGATAAGTCATCGAGATTCGCTCCGTGGTCCGTTACTGGACTTGCGGCAGGCGGTACGGAGGTCATTCCTATATGCACAGATGACAACGGATTTCTTCCCAACAGAACCATGGCTCTGTGGAGCTATTCCGATATAAATGACAAGAGATTCACTCTCACTGACAAATACGCCCTGCTGAGACAGGACGCCAAGGCGGAAAAGCCTTTCAAAACAGGCTTCAATGTTACGGGAAAAGAAATAATCTATGTAAACGGCAGGAATGTCCTCAAGGTTAGCTTCGACGGATATACCCCTGCGGAATATCCTGATTTCTGCTGTAACTTTGAAACATATACAAACAGTCTTTTCCTTGAATGCGAGATACTGGGCGAGCTTAAGACGTATAAGCCCGGCGAGACCGCTTCGCTTAAGGAAACATGGGAGCTAAGTTCTACAGATAAGACTCCCGAAAATGTCATAGATGAGTTTGTAAGCAAAATATAACAGAGAAAGGTAAATGCCTAATGGAGAAGTATTTAAACGAAGCATTATCCGCACTTGAGAGAGCCGAAGACCTTACGGACAGGCTTTCAGTGGAGGAACAGGCAGAACAGCTCAAATATGACGCTCCTAAGGTCGACAGACTTGGGATACCCGCTTACAATTGGTGGAGCGAGGGACTGCACGGCGTTGCAAGAGCTGGTACAGCAACAATGTTCCCGCAGACAATAGGTATGGCCGCAATGTTTGACGAAGAGGCTGTGCATAAGGCAGGAGAGATAACTTCTGTTGAAGCAAGAGCTAAATATAATGAGTATTCCGCTCACGGTGACCGCGACATCTACAAGGGACTTACCCTTTGGTCACCTAACGTAAATATATTCCGCGATCCGAGATGGGGAAGAGGTCAGGAGACCTACGGTGAGGATCCGTTCCTTACTTCCAGACTCGGAGTTGCTTATGCCAAGGGACTTCAGGGCGACGGCAAGGTCCTCAGAACAGCTGCCTGCGCCAAGCATTTCGCAGTTCACAGCGGTCCCGAGGCTACAAGACATGAGTTTGACGCAAAGTCCAGTATGAAGGACATGACCGAGACCTATACCGCAGCTTTCGAGGCTCTTGTAAAAGAGGCTAAGGTTGAGAGCGTCATGGGCGCTTACAACCGTGTAAACGGCGAGCCTGCCTGCGCAAGCAAGTTCCTTATGAAGAAGCTTGAGGAATGGGGCTTTGACGGTCACTTTGTTTCAGACTGCTGGGCACTGAGAGATTTCCACACCAATCACGGTGTTACAAAGACCGCTCCCGAGTCCGCTGCGCTGGCTCTCAAGACAGGCTGCGACCTCAACTGCGGCAATACATATCTTCACCTTCTTATTGCATATAATGAAGGGCTCATCACTAAGGAGGATCTGAGAAACGCCTGCGTTAAGCTGATGAGAACAAGAATAAGGCTGGGTATGTTCGACAAGTCCACAGAGTATGACGGGCTTGACTACGACATCGTAGCCTGCGACGAGCACAAGAAGTTCGCTCTCGAATGTTCGGAGAGAGCAATGGTGCTCCTTAAAAATAATGGTATCCTGCCGCTTGACGGCAAGAAATACAGGACTATCGGAGTTATCGGACCAAATGCCGACAGCGTTCCCGCACTTGAGGGCAACTACAACGGCAGAGCTGATGAATACATCACATTCCTTGACGGAATCCGTGAAGCATTCGACGGCAGAGTTCTTTTCTCCGAGGGAAGCCACCTCTACAAGGACAGATGCATGGCTCTCGCTCTCCCCGACGACAGACTCGCCGAGGCTGAGATAATCGCAGAGCATTCAGACATCGTTGTTCTCTGTGTAGGTCTCGACGCTACTATCGAGGGCGAAGAGGGCGACACAGGTAACGAGTTCTCGTCAGGCGACAAGAACGACCTGAGACTTCCCGAGTCACAGCGCAAGCTTGTAAAGACGGTAATGGCTAAAGGCAAGCCCGTTATCATAGTAACAGCAGCAGGCAGTGCGATAAACGTTGAAGCAGACTGCGATGCGCTTATCCAGGCTTGGTATCCCGGTCAGATGGGCGGAAGAGCTCTTGCAAACATACTCTTCGGCAAGACATCTCCTTCGGGCAAGCTCCCTGTTACATTCTATGAGGACGCTTCAAAGCTGCCCGATTTCTCGGATTACAGCATGAAGAACCGTACTTACAGATATTCCGAAGGCAATATACTTTATCCCTTCGGCTTCGGACTTACATATTCCGAGACAGAGTGCTCGGAGCTCACTTTTGAAAACGGCGTTGCTTCTGTAAAGATAACAAATACAGGCAGCCGTGCTACAGAAGATGTAGTCCAGTTCTATATTAAAGGTTATTCGGAGAACGCAGTTCCAAACCACAGCCTCTGCGGCTTCAAGAGAGTCGCACTTGACGCGGGCGAGAGCAAGGTCGTACAGATCACTCTTCCTGAAAGAGCCACAATGGCAGTCAACGAAAAGGGCGAGTGGGTAAAGGAAGGCAGTGAGTTCACCCTCTATGCAGGAACTTCACAGCCCGACGAGCTCAGCCAGAAGCTGACAGGAAAGAAATGCACTACTCTGAAAATAAATGTATAATTATGGAGGAAAATAATGGAATTTTTCAAGAATATCGGCAAGATCGAGTATAAGGGAAAGGACAGCAAGGACGATTTCTCATTCAAGTACTACAATCCCGATGAAGTAATCAACGGCAAGAAGATGCGCGACCACCTCAAGTTTGCTCTCTCATGGTGGCACACAATGGGCGGCGACGGAACAGATATGTTCGGCTGCGGCACAACAGACAAGACATGGGGACAGGCTGATCCTACTGCAAGAGCTAAGGCTAAGGTAGACGCAGCTAAGGAGATCATGGATAAGCTTTCTATCGACTACTACTGCTTCCACGACCGTGACCTCTCACCTGAGTACGGCAGCTTAAAGGAAACAAATGCTCAGCTCGATGTTGTTACAGATTACATGAAGTCTGTAATGGGCGACAAGAAGTGCCTCTGGGGTACAGCTAAGTGCTTCGATCACCCAAGATTCATGCACGGCGCAGGTACTTCACCTTCCGCAGACGTTTTCGCATTCTCAGCTGCACAGATCAAGAAGGCTCTCGAGTCTACTGTAAAGCTTGGCGGTAACGGCTATGTATTCTGGGGCGGACGTGAGGGTTATGAGACTCTCCTCAACACAAACATGGCTCTCGAACAGGATAACATGGCTCGTCTCATGAAGATGGCTGTTGAGTACGGACGTTCGATCGGCTTCAACGGTGATTTCTACATTGAGCCAAAGCCAAAGGAGCCAACAAAGCACCAGTATGATTTCGATACAGCTACTGTTCTGGGATTCCTCAGAAAGTACGGTCTTGATAAGGACTTCAAGATGAACATCGAGGCTAACCACGCTACACTTGCTCAGCACACATTCCAGCATGAGCTCCGTGTTGCAAGAGACAACGGTGTATTCGGTTCTATCGACGCTAACCAGGGCGATCCGCTCCTCGGCTGGGATACAGATCAGTTCCCGACCAACATCTACGACACAACAATGTGTATGTACGAGGTCATCAAGGCAGGCGGCTTCACAAACGGCGGTCTCAACTTTGACGCTAAGGCAAGAAGAGGCAGCTTCACTCCCGAGGATATTTTCCTCAGCTACATCGCAGGTATGGATGCATTCGCACTCGGCTTCAGAGCTGCTCTCAAGCTCGTTGAGGACGGACGTATCGACAAGTTCGTAGAGGACAGATACGCTTCATGGAAGACAGGTATCGGTGCTGACATCATTGCCGGCAAGGCAGATTTTGCTTCACTTGAAAAGTATGCTCTTGAAAAGGGTGAGGTTACAGATTCACTTTCAAGCGGCAGACAGGAAATGCTCGAGTCTATCGTTAACAACGTTCTTTTCAGTCTGTAATTTAAGCGGACTGCTAAGATAAATCAATTTATTCCAAAATTGGAGGTAAAGAAAAATGAAAAAGGCATTATCATTCATTTCGGCACTTGCACTTCTCGCAACAGCTACTGCTTGCGGCGGTACAAAGGATTCGTCCAATCAGGGCACAGACGCTGGTACAAGCAAGTCTGAGTCCAAGAAGGATGACGGCGGAAAGTCCGACGGCAAGCAGACTATCAATCTCTGGTCCTTCACAGACGAAGTTCCTAAGATGGTTGACAAGTACAAGTCACTTCACCCAGAGTTTGCAGACAAGTACGATGTTAAGGTAACTATCGTTCCTACAACAGACGGTGCTTATCAGCCTGCACTCGACAAGGCTCTCACAGGCGGCGGAGCAGATGCACCTGATATGTACTGTGCAGAGGCTGCATTCGTTCTCAAGTATACACAGGGCGAGATGTCAAGCTATGCAGCTCCTTACAAGGATCTCGGAATCGACGTTGACAACGAGATAAAGGCTGCTGATATCGCTCAGTACACAGTAGATATCGGTTCAAACAACGGCAACGTAGTAGGTCTTGGCTATCAGGCTACAGGCGGTGCTTTCATCTACAGACGTTCAGTTGCTAAGGCTGCTTTCGGTTCAGACGATCCTAAGGTAGTTGAGGAGAAGATCGGTGCTGGTTCAAACAGCTGGGATAAGTTCTTTGAGTGCGCTGAAGAGCTCAAGGGCAAGGGCTATGGTATCGTATCAGGCGACGGTGATATCTGGCATGCTGTTGAGAACAGCTCTGATACAGGCTGGGTTGTTGACGGCAAGCTCAATATAGATCCTAAGCGTGAGGCATTCCTCGACCTCTCCAAGAAGCTCAAGGACAACGGCTATCACAACGATACAGAGGACTGGCAGGATGCTTGGTTCGCTGATATGAAGGGTGAGGGCGCTAAGGAAGTTCTCGGTTTCTTCGGTCCTGCATGGCTCATCAACTATACACTTTCACAGAACTGCGGTTCTTGGAAGGAAACAGGCGAGAAGGATGCAGACGGTAATGCTATCAAGGAGCTTGATACATCTATCGGTACATACGGCGACTGGGCAGTTTGCCAGCCACCAATCGGCTTCTTCTGGGGCGGTACATGGGTACTTGCTAACAAGGATTCCAAGGTTAAGGAAGGCGTTGGAGAGATCATCGACTGGATCACTCTCAACTGCACTCAGGACGGCCTCCAGTATATGTGGGCTAACGGTACATTCGATCCTGCTAACCCAACTAAGGACTGCGTAGCTTCAGGTACAGTTCTCGGTATGTCCGATGGTAAGGTTGACTTCCTCGGCGGTCAGAATATGTTTGACGCATTTGTTGCAGGTAACAAGCTTGCAAACGGTAAGAACCTCACACCATACGATGAGACAATCAACCAGAAGTGGCGTGGACAGGTTCGTCAGTACACAGCAGGCAACAAGTCAAGAGAAGACGCTTTAAAGGACTTCAAACAGGAAGTTGCTGACGAGCTCGATATTCACTAATTTTATGCATAACAGAGCTGTGCCGCTGAAAAAGCGGTACAGCCCTGTAAATAAAAAAGGAGGCTTAAGGCTTTGAAAACGAAGCTTAAAGGTATTAGCTATTCCAAATACGGATATCTATTCAGTATTCCTTTTGTTGTTGCATTTTTGATTTTTACGCTGTATCCTACTATTTATACAGCGATCCTCGGCTTTACAAATTGTAGAGGTGTTAATAACACAGAATTTCAATTTCTGGAGCATCCGTTAGAAAACTATAAACTTATATTACAGAATGATTCTTTCCGTGTATCTCTGAAGAACACAGTAATGATCTGGATAATGAACTTTATCCCTCAGATCACTATAGCTCTTCTTCTCACTGCGTGGTTCACATCACACAGCAACGAGATCAAGGGAAAAGGCTTCTTTAAAGTCGTTTTCTATATGCCGAACATTATTACTGCTGCAACAGTAGCGATCCTCTTCCATTCGCTTTTCAACTATCCTATCGGACCTGTAAACGATATCCTTACAAGTTCAGGTCTCAGAGATGAGTCTTATTACTTCTTCACAAGTAAAACAGCGTCTCGTCTTATAGTTGTATTTATCCAGTTCTGGACATGGTACGGAAATACCATGATAGTTCTTATATCAGGTGTTCTCGGTATCAGCCCTGACATTTACGAAGCGGCAGAGATCGACGGAGCAAATGGTGTTCAGACCTTCTTCCGTATTACAATACCTAACATAAAGACAGTTTTACTGTATACACTCGTAACAAGCCTTGTCGGCGGACTTAATATGTTCGATATCCCGTTCCTCTTCCTGAAGGGCGGTCCTGACAGAGCTACACTTACGACCAGTGTATTCATTTACAATCAGGCGTTCTCGGGAAGCTATCTGTATAACAGAGCTTCTGCCGCAAGTATGCTGATGTGGATCATTATAGCTGCACTCTCAGGTGTATTGTTCTTTATAATGCGAGATAAGGAACAGATACAGATGGATAAAGAGATCAAGAGAGCTAAAAAAGAGGCTAAAAGAGCGTCGAAGGGAGGAGTAAATCAATGGCAGTGGTAAATAAAAAGCCGGGTACATACGGCTTTAAGATCATTGCATATGCATTTTGTATACTTCTCACTGTTCTGAGTATTTTTCCGTTTATTATAATGATCGTGAACTCCACGAGAAGTACAGGCGAGATACAGAGCCATGCGGTATCATTTATCCCCGGTCTGAATCTCAAAACAAACTGGAGCATACTCATGAAGAGTAAAACCTTTGATCCTTTCTTAGGTTTCAGAAACTCACTTATCGTTTCTGTAGGATCTACAGCGTGCAATATCTACTTTTCAACTATGACAGCCTTCGCACTCGTTGCGTATGACTGGAAACTCAGAAAACCGTTCTTTACTGTTATCATGGCAGTACTTATGATCCCTGCACAGGTAAGCAGTATCGGTTTCTACACATTCATGTATAAGATACACTGGACAAATAGCTTCCTTCCTCTTATACTCCCTGCAATCGCAGCACCTACTACCGTATTCTTCATGCGTCAGTACATGATCCCCTCGCTCCCGATGGAGATACTCCAGTCAGCGAGAATCGACGGTGCAGGCGAATTCAGGATATTCAACCAGATCGTTCTTCCGATGATGAAGCCCGCTATGGCTACACAGGCTATCTTCTCTTTCGTAACCAGCTGGAACCAGCTGTTTATGCCACAGATCCTTAACACGGATATGAAGATGTACACAATGCCGCAGATGGTATCGCTTCTCAACGGTGACGCATACAAAACCGAGTACGGTTCAGTTTATCTGGGACTGTTACTTACCGTAATACCGATCCTTATTGCATACTTCCTGCTTTCAAAATATATCATCGCAGGTGTTGCACTGGGCGGTGTCAAGGGCTAAAGTGTTCTTAATGTTATCACATTTTTCTTTCTTAAATCATAGAGGGCTGCACTTTCATAGTGCAGCCTTCTTTGTTATTGTGGAAATATTCTTTCCAAACCTTGCATTTGTTCGTTAAAAGTGGTATAATAATATTATTATTACAATGTTTCGGAGGATATATTTATGTTATCTGATATTGAAATCGCTCAGAGCGCCGAAATGAAGCGTATTGACGAGATCGCAGCAGGCCTCGGCATCGACGAGGCTGATATCGAGCCCTATGGTCACTATAAGGCTAAGCTTTCTGAGGCACTCTACACAAAGCTGGCAGACAGAGAAGACGGCAAGCTCATTCTTGTCACAGCTATAAATCCCACTCCCGCAGGCGAGGGAAAGACCACTATCAGCGTCGGTCTTTCGGACGCTATGCGCAGGATAGGCAAAAAGACAGTTCTTGCTCTCCGTGAGCCTTCGCTCGGACCTGTTTTTGGCATGAAGGGCGGCGCAGCAGGCGGCGGTTATGCACAGGTAGTTCCTATGGAGGACATAAACCTCCACTTTACAGGCGATATGCACGCTATCACAGCTGCAAACAATCTTCTCTGCGCAATGATAGACAATCATCTCCAGCAGGGGAATACATTGCAGATAGACCAGCGCAGGATAATGTTCAAGCGCTGCATGGATATGAACGACAGAGCCCTGAGAAATATCCTTATCGGTCTCGGCGGCAGAGCCAACGGCGTTCCCCGTGAGGACGGCTTCAATATCACGGTTGCTTCCGAAGTAATGGCTATACTCTGTCTTGCTTCAGACCTTGCTGACCTTAAGGAGCGTCTCGGCAATATCCTTGTTGCCTATAATCTCAGCGGCGAGCCTATATATGCAAGAGACCTTGGCTGTACAGGCGCTATGACAGCTCTCCTCAAGGACGCTCTCAAGCCAAACCTTGTACAGACTCTGGAGAATACTCCTGCATTTATCCACGGCGGACCTTTCGCAAATATCGCTCACGGCTGCAATTCACTGAGAGCTACAAAGCTTGCCCTCAAGCTGGGCGACTACGTAGTAACAGAGGCAGGCTTCGGTTCAGACCTTGGCGCTGAGAAGTTCCTTGACATCAAGTGCCGTATCGGCGGACTTGCGCCATCATGCGTAGTTCTTGTAGCTACTATCAAGGCTCTGAAATACAACGGCGGCGTTCAGAAGCAGGACCTCGGCAAGGAGAATATGTGGGCTCTTGAAAAGGGTATCGAGAACCTGAGAACTCACATCGAGAATATGCACAAGTATCACGTTCCTGTAGTTGTGGCTATAAACAGATTTGCTACTGATACGGACGAGGAAGTAAAGTTCGTTGAGAACTTCTGCTCCGAAATGGGAGTAGAGGTGTCCATGTGCGAGGTATTCGCAAAGGGCGGCGAGGGCGGCACTGACCTTGCAAATAAGGTCTGTGAGGCTATTGACCTCTGCGGCGACAACGAGTTCAAGCCCCTTTACGATACTCACGCTACTATAAAGGACAAGGTCGAGAAGATAGCTAAGGAGATATACCGCGCTGAGGGAGTTACCTTTACCGCTCAGGCTGAAAAGGCTATCAAGGAGATAGAAAATATCGGCTTCTGGGACCTTCCTATCTGTGTTGCAAAGACTCAGTATTCACTCTCGGATAACCCGAATCTTCTCGGAAAGCCAAAGAACTTCAAGATAACTGTCCGCGACGCCAAGCTCTCATCGGGCGCAGGCTTCGTAGTTATATACACAGGCGATATCCTTACAATGCCGGGACTTCCTAAGGCTCCTGCGGCTCTGAATATCGACTGCAACAGCGACGGCACTATTACAGGACTTTTCTGATAGGGCTGACAGAATATGAAGATAGTAACTCATTCTCCTCAGGAGACCATTGCCGCGGCTGAGAAGCTGGGCGGTCTGCTGAAAGCAGGAGACATGATAGCATATAAAGGCGGACTGGGTGCGGGAAAAACTACCTTTACCCGTGGTCTTGCCATTGGAATGGGGCTGGGGGACAGCGTTACCTCGCCCACATTCGCCCTTGTCAACGAGTACCGCGGCGAGCGCATAACGCTCTATCACTTTGATATGTACCGCATTGACTCCGAGGACGACCTTGAATCCACAGGCTTCTATGACTATCCCTTTGAGGACAACGTCGCGGCAGTGGAATGGTCTGAGAATATCGCGGAGTTTCTCCCCAAGGACACTATCTATGTGACCATAAACAGTCTCGGTGAGAACGACAGGGAAATAATTATTGAGGACGGTGGAAGATTTGCTGCTGCTTGGGATTGATACCTCGGGAAAGACCGCTTCCGCAGCGCTTTTTGATTCGGACAGCGAGTTGTTTTTGGCTCAGGCTACCGTTTATACCCAGAAAACACATTCGCAGGTCATAATGCCTATGGTAAAAGACATTATGGCACAGGCAGGCAAGGAGCTCTCTGACCTTGGCGGTATTGCCGTTGCAAACGGTCCCGGCTCTTATACGGGACTTCGTATCGGAGTTGCCGCAGTAAAGGCGCTCAGCTTCGGGCTTGGTGTGAAATGCTGCGGAGTATCGACGCTTCTGGGACTTGCCTGCAACAACCTTGCCTACAAGGGGCATATATGCGCCATTATGAAGGCGAGGGGAGAACTGGTCTACACCTGTACCTACAAGAGCGACGGCTACTGCGTAGAGCAGGTCACCGAGGAGCAGATAATCTCCCGTGACGAGCTTGCGGAGTACCTTGCTTTCAACGTCAAGGAGTGTATGCTCTGCGGCGACGGAGCTGCGGAGTTCTATAATGCATACAGCTCGCCTGCATTCATCATCGCCCCACCGCAGGGACGTTTGCAGAGCGCTGTGGGTGTGTGCCTTGCAGGAGTTTCAAGAAAGCTCTCTCAGCCCGAGGAGCTGGAGGTATCCTATCTCCAGAAGGTAAAGGCTGAAAAGGACTTAGAAAATAAAAACCAATAATTGGAGATGTTTAAAGATGATAGCTATAGGCTGTGACCACGCAGGCGTGGAAATGAAAAAGGCAGTAATTGAGTATCTGACAGAAAAGGGCTTCGAGCTCAAGGACCTCGGTACTAACGGAGAGCCCTGCGATTACCCTGTAATGGCAGAAAAGCTCTGCGGAGAGATAACTTCTGGCAATTGCGAAAAGGGCATACTTATCTGCGGAACAGGTATCGGTATGTCTATCGCTGCCAATAAGATAAAGGGTATCCGTGCAGCACTCTGCGCAGACTATTTCTCGACCAAGTATACCCGTAAGCACAACGACGCAAACGTAATGTGCATGGGCGCAAGAACTCTCGGTCCGGGACTTGCAAGCGAGCTTGCCGAGATATTCCTCACAACAGAGTTCGAGGGTGGACGTCATCAGAGAAGAGTTGACCTTATCACTGCTCTTGAAAACAAGTGATGAAGCATACGGGAACTGTTCCCTTTGAAACAGAACGGCTCGTCTGCCGCAGATTTGAAGCCTATGACTGGCGCGATATGCTGGAGAACTGGGCTTCACTTCCCGAGATACAGACCGAATACGGCGAGCCTGTATACACCGACGAAGCACAGGTGAGGGGACTCCTTGACAGCTATATCAGGGGCTACGAAAAGCCCGACTTCTACCGTTGGGCGATAACAGAGCGTTCAAGCGGCAGGAATATCGGACAGATAGCCTTCTGCAAGGTCTGGGAGGAACAGCGTACTGCCGAGATAGAGTATTGTATCGGCACTGAGTTCTGGGGAAATGGCTATGCAGGAGAAGCTCTTGCAGGTCTTATGGCTCACTGCTTCAGAACTATGGATTTTGATAAGCTTGAAGCCTATCACAGAGCCGAGAATACAAAGTCGGGACGAGTTCTCGAAAAATCCATGATGCATACAACTGATACAGTTAAGCGCTTCATACACGAGGGAGTTTCTCCCGAGGGCGAGGTATGCTACTGTATCGAAAAAGATGTATATATGAATATTATTAATGAAAGGAGCTGCTAACTATGGGAGAATTACACATCATTGACCACCCACTGGTTCAGCACAAAATTTCACTTTTAAGAGATAAGAACACAGGAACAAAGGAGTTCCGTGAGCTTGTTTCCGAGATAGCAATGTTCATCTGCTATGAGGCTACAAGAGACCTCCCCCTGAAGGAGATAGAGCTTGAAACTCCTCTTGCTGTGGCAAAGACAAAGATAATCTCAGGCAGAAAGCTTGCGTTTATCCCGATACTCCGTGCAGGTCTCGGCATGGTAGATGGCGTTACCACCCTCGTTCCTGCCGCAAAGATAGGTCATATCGGACTTTTCCGCGATCCTGTCACAAAGGAGCCTGTGCAGTACTATTCAAAGGTGCCTGATGATATCAGCGAGCGTGATACTATCATTGTTGATCCTATGCTTGCAACAGGCAGATCGGCAGTAGCCGCTATCACAGAGATGAAGAAGCTTGGTTCTAAGCACATCAAGTTCATGTGTATCATATGCTCACCCGAGGGCGTTAAGGCTGTTCAGGAAGCTCACCCTGACGTTGATATCTACGCAGGTGTTATGGACGAAAAGCTCAATGAGGACAAGTATATCGTTCCGGGCGTCGGTGACGCAGGAGACCGTATCTTCGGTACTAAGTAAAAGCTGACTGTGAAGAATACGGAAACAGCGGTACTGCGGAAGTATGGCTGTTTCAGTGTTTAGTGATCAGAAATCAGAAAAGGGCGGATTTTTCCGCCCTTTCTTAGTATTACCTCATACCTTTCAATACAAAAGAAAATGGGCGCACATTGTGCGCCCAAACTAAAACGGGACGCCGAGGGCGGCGTCCCCTACAATATATCACTAAAAACTCAGAGCGCAGCGACCTTCTCGGCTGCTTCTGTGAGCCATTCGCCCTCAAAGAGCTCTATTGTTCCCTGATCGCAGAGCTTTGCAAGCTGTGGATCAATAGGGAGCTTTGCAAGTACAGGGATATCGTACTGTGCAGCTATCTCCTCGATGTGGCTCTCACCGTAGATGCTGTGGCGCTTGCCGCAGTCGGGACATTCAAAATAGCTCATATTTTCGATGATTCCGAGGATAGGGATATTCATCAGCTTAGCCATTTTTACAGCCTTTTCAACTATCATTGAAACAAGCTCCTGAGGTGAAGTTACGATAACGATACCGTCAACAGGGAGAGACTGGAAAACAGTCAGCGGAACGTCGCCTGTTCCCGGAGGCATATCAACTACGAGGCAGTCTATGTCCTTCCAGATAACGTCTGTCCAGAACTGCTTTACAACTCCTGCGATAACAGGACCTCTCCATACTACAGGATCGGACTCGTTTTCGAGAAGAAGATTTATCGACATGATATCAAGTCCCATTTTGGACTTTGCAGGGATAATGCCGAATTCGCAGGCGTCAGCCTTCTGGTGGATACCAAAAGCCTTTGGTATAGACGGACCTGTGATATCAGCGTCCATGATTCCCACATTCTTGCCAAGGCGCTGCATTGAAACTGCAAGCAATGAAGATACGAGAGTCTTACCAACGCCGCCCTTACCGCTGACAACGCCGATGACCTTTCCGATATTGCTCATGGCATTGGGCTTTTCCAGTAAGCTCTGCGGCTCCTGTCTGCTGCCGCAGTCGCTTCCGCAGCTTGAGCAGTCGTGTGTACATTCGCTCATTAAAAAACACTCCTTATGATGTAATACATTTATTATACCACATTATTCAGAAAATAGCAATAGCATATTGACAAATCTCTAACACAGTGATATAATATCAGTTGAGAGTTAAGAGTTGAGAATTGAGAGTTAATGTGTCTGCTTCGCAGACTTATTTAAATAACATCGCCGTAAGGCGATACAATAACTCTCCACTCTAAACTGTCAACTCTCAACTTTTAAGAGTATCTTCGGGGCAGGGTGTAATTCCCTACCGGCAGGCGGAGTGCCTCCGCTCACAGCATACGCTGACGAAGAATAACTGAATATCCACTTTTTATCTTCGGGGTTAGGTGAAAGTCCTGACCGGCAGTATAGCCTGCGAGCCTTATGGGTTGATTCGGTGTGATTCCGAAGCCGACGGTAAAGTCCGGATGAAAGAAGATAAACCGCACATAAAGTGCAGTATATGACTTCGCGCCCCGATATACGGGGCTTTTTCTATTTTTTCATACGGAGGGATACTATGAAGAATACTTTACGGAATATCTTTCTGACAGTAGGTCTTGGAACCCTTATATTCACACCGATGCTCATTATCGACAACGGCTTGGACGACACCATGAGGTCGGTAGTTATCTGGCTTACCGCTTCATTGCTCTACGGACTTTCATTCGCCATACTTAACTGGAAAAGCATATTCCGCATACCGCTCCATTGTGTGACCTGCTTTGCCATAACATTTCTTATAAGATGCGGATATTCGTATTTTTCCAACGGCGAGATACACCTGAAAAAGCTTCTGCTCGTAACTATCCCCATTTTTATTGTTGTTTATGCGGCACTTTTCTTTTTTATCAAATACTTCGGCAATATCCCCGACAGGGAAAAGAAACAGGACTAAACTCACTATCATACATAATAACACGGACTGCCCAAGGCAGCCCCTAAACTTATTAACATAAACAGGAGATACTATGACTAACGAAGATTTTATGAGTGCAGCTCTCGAACTTGCCAAAAAAGGCATGGGCTTTACATCGCCTAATCCCATGGTAGGAGCTGTTATCGTCAAAAAAGGCGAGATAATCGCCGAGGGCTATCACAGGAAATACGGCGACCTCCACGCAGAGCGCTCCGCCTTTGCGTACTGCGAGGAAAACGGCATAGACTGCAAGGGTGCGGATATGTATGTCACTCTGGAGCCCTGCTGTCATCACGGCAAACAGCCACCATGCACCGACGCGGTAATAGCTCACGGCATAAAGCGCGTTTTCATAGGCTCTTCCGATCCTAATCCTCTTGTAGCAGGCAAGGGCGTTGAGATACTCCGTGAAAACGGCATAGAGGTCATCGAGGGTGTACTCAAAGAAGAATGCGACGCTCTCAACGAGATTTTTTTCCACTATATCACAACGGGACTTCCCTTTGTGACTATGAAATATGCCATGACCTCAGACGGCAAGATAGCCTGCTATACAGGACAGTCCAAATGGATAACAGGTGAAGCCGCCCGTGCTCATGTTCAGCAGGAAAGGCTTCGTCACAGCGCCATAATGGTGGGTGTGGGAACTGTACTTGCAGACGATCCTCTTCTTACCTGCCGACTGGAAAACGGTAGAGATCCGCTGCGAATAATCTGCGACAGCTCTTTGAGAACTCCCCTTGACAGCAATATCGTTAAGACTGCAAGAGAAGTTCCCACGGTGATAGCTACGATCTGCGATGACATCGACAAGGCGGCTGTGTATGAAAATGCAGGCTGCCGCATAATAAAGACTGCTCCCAAGGACGGTCGTGTGGACTTAGCCGCGCTTATGAAGCTTCTGGGCAAGGAGAGACTTGACAGCATACTCCTTGAGGGCGGCGGCGAACTGAACTGGTCGGCACTTAATGCAGGCATAGTCAGCAAGGTTCAGGCGTATATTGCTCCTAAGCTTTTTGGCGGCAGCGGCAAGTCACCTGTCGGAGGACAGGGCGTCCCCGTGCCTGCTGAGGCGTTCATGCTGGAGCAGTGCAGTATCAGGCATATCGGCGAGGATATCCTCATAGAAAGCAGGGTGAAGAATGTTCACGGGAATAATTGAAGAGGTGGGCACAGTCAGCCGCGTACAGCATTCGGGTAACGCCTCGTTCATTGAGATACAGGCAAAAAAGGTGCTGGAAGACGTTCACCTCGGAGACAGTATAGCCGTCAACGGCGTATGCCTTACGGTAACTCATTTCGGCGGCGGAGTTTTCCGCGCAGACGTTATGAATGAGACTCTCAGCCGTTCATCGCTGGGAAGTCTGACGAACGGCAGTCCTGTAAATCTTGAACGCGCAATGGCGGCAAACGGGCGCTTCGGCGGACATATAGTATCGGGACATATAGACGGCACAGGGATCATAACCGACATAAAAAACGACGGTATCGCTGTGTGGTATACAGTCAGCGCAGCTCCCGAGCTGCTGCGGTATATCGTGGAGAAAGGCTCAATAGCCATTGACGGCATAAGCCTTACAGTGGCAAAGGTAACGGATACGTCGTTCAGCGTGTCAATTATCCCTCACACCGCCGCTCAGACCATTCTCAGCACGAAAAAGACAGGCGATACGATAAATCTCGAAAATGATATTATAGCCAAATACGCAGAGAAGCTCATGAAGCCTGCGGAAACTCCGAAAACAGGCGGCATTACCATGGATTTCCTTGCGAAAAACGGATTTTAAAAGGAGAAAGCTATGAAGATAGTAAAAGCAATTCTTACTTCATCACTTATAGCGGCAGCTCTGCTCACAGGCTGCTCCGACAGCAAGAACAGCAGCAATATAAAAGTTGGAGACGTAACCATAGACCTCAACGATGTCGACAAGGAATACGCAAAGAACCTGAAGTTCCAGAAAAACTACACATTTGAAACGCCAAAGCCAATAAATGCCATGTCAATTGAGGTACCAACAGGAGATATCGAGGTTGAGCACTCAGGCGACGACAAGTCAGGCTTGTGCCTCAGGTACAGGATATACGCCGATACCGATGAAACTATCGATAACGTCAACGAGCATATGGGCTCTGTCTCGGAGGTAAAGGACAACGTTCTTGTGATAAAGCTGGTAGAAGCCGAGACATCAGAGGACATTAACACATGGCTCGAAAAGAATGCCCCAGACTGCCGCGTGGAGTACGATGTCTATATCACTGTTCCCGAGTATGTCAACGATTACAGGACCAAGTGCGGGATCGGCAATATAACTTTCAAAGAAATGTCGGGAAGCTTTACAGCAGATGCGAGCGTCGGAAATATCACATTCTCTGATGACGAGATAACAGCTCCCTCTGTGATAAAGTGCAATACGGGCAATATCACCATGAACAGCGTTACCTACAAGGCTGATACTGATATTTACGCTGAAACAGGCAATATCAAATTCTGTCTGCCCCTTAACGGCTCTGACGGAGCTGATATAAGCGTAAAGGGTGAAACAGCAAATATCGAAGTCTCAGGCATAAAGAACTATGAGGTCAAGGACGAGAAGACAAAGGGAACGTCCCAGAGCCTCAGCATAGCAGTTGAAAACTGCAATATCGACTTCGCTGTCGATACAGGCGAGATAAAAATAGATAAGGAGTAATCTTGATGTTCCAGTACAACACTGTTGAAGAAGCCTGTGAGGCTCTCCGAAACGGCGAAATCATCCTCGTTACAGACGACGAGGACAGAGAAAACGAGGGCGACATGATATGTGCCGCTCAGTTTGCAACTACAGAAAACGTAAACTTCATGGCGGCTCACGCAAAGGGACTCATCTGTATGCCCATGAGCGGAGAGCTCTGCGACAGGCTTCATCTGCCGCAGATGGTGGACTACAACACCGATAACCACTGCACGGCATTTACGGTGTCTATCGACCACGTAAAGACTACCACAGGCATTTCTGCCGAGGAGCGCGGCTTCACAGCCCGTATGTGCGTCGATAAGAACTCAAAGCCCGAAGACTTCCGCCGACCTGGGCATATGTTTCCGCTGACCGCCAAGAAAAACGGCGTTCTCGAACGTGAGGGGCACACAGAGGCTACCGTTGACCTTATGCGTATCGCAGGACTTGAAGAATGCGGTCTCTGCTGTGAGATAATGCGCGACGACGGCACTATGATGAGAACTCCCGAGCTTCAGGAAAAGGCTCGGGAATGGGGCATGAAGTTCATAACCATTAAGGCGCTGAAAGAATACCGCAAGATGCACGATGTGCTTGTGGAGTGCGTTGCCAATACAAAGCTCCCCACAAAGTACGGCGAGTTCAGAGCCCTCGGCTACGTGAACAAGCTCAACAGCGAGCACCATGTAGCTCTTGTAAAGGGCGACATCGGCGACGGACAGGATATACTCTGCCGAGTTCATTCCGAGTGTCTCACGGGAGACGCTTTCGGCTCGCTGAAATGCGACTGCGGACAGCAGTTTGCGGCGGCTATGTCACAGATAGAAAAAGAGGGACGGGGCATTCTCCTGTATATGCGTCAGGAGGGACGCGGAATCGGTCTTATCAATAAGCTCCGCGCCTATGAATTGCAGGACAAGGGTATGGATACCCTTGAAGCTAACCTTGCTCTCGGATTCCCGGGAGATATGCGCGAATACTACATCGGAGCACAGATACTCCGCGATTTGGGCTGCAAGACTCTGAGACTTCTCACCAACAATCCCGACAAGGTCTACGGTCTCAGCGGCTTCGGACTGGAAATAAAGGAGCGTGTACCGATACAGGTGGACGCTACCGCCTATGACCTCTTCTATCTTAAAACCAAGCGCGACAAGATGGGACATATCCTTGATTACTGAGGTGAATTATATGGAATACAGCGTAATAGATATCATAATAATGGCGATTCTCATTATACTCTGCATTATAATGGCAATACTGGATATAACTGAATTCATTTCATGGACAAAGGCAAAGGAAAAGGTCTTTGTGGGCAACTGGATAAATATTGCCGTGATTATGCTTCTGGCACTGGCTCTGCAGATACGCCCGTCGCTCATAACAATACTCTTCCTTGTTCTTGTAGTTCTGACCATACCGATATGCGGTTTTGAATGCATTTCTCCCGAGGGATTAAGATATCCTCTCTTTATGAACAAGGGTATCTCTCCTGTGGAGAATCACAGCTATGAATATAAAAAGGGACTTTTCGGCATAGAGCACCTCTATATCTACAACAACAGAAGCAACAGAAAGCTTTCCTATAATTTCGGCATAAAAAATATCAGGACTGTGAAAATGCTGGCTGACTGGTACGGCAAGCACGGCTACGAGAATCCTCTTACAAAATAAAGGAGCATACACGCTATGACAAAAATATTTGCAATATGCGTGCTGAGTATCATGGGCGCGGTATTCGTTTTCGGTATCGCAGGGTATTTCATCTTTCTCAGCCGTGTAAAGACCAAGAAAACAGCAATAAAGCTGAAAAGACATCTGAAAAAGAACGCAACGTGGTGGGCTTGCTGCTGGGCGGCATGGCTCATAGTAGGCTTTCTCGAATGGAACGGCGCAAGGAAAATGAATGACAACTACCACATGATATGCTACGGACTTCTTCTGCTGGCGCTGCTGCTGCTGACCATACTGCTTCTGCTGGACTTCTTCATCGGCAAGTACGCCTACATAACCTCCCAGAGAGTGTATTTCCCCGATAATTTCGGTCTGGCAAGACAGAAGAAAAAGATAATGTACAAGGTATCGGGCGAAACTCTCAGTCTCTGGTTCAACAACAGTATAATGCCCAAGAAGTTCACAATAATCGAGAAACACGACGAGCTTGTAAAGCTCCTCAAGGACAATTACAAGCTCAACAAGTCAATATAAACTCTGAAAGGAAGAATAATTATGAAAACTTACGAAGGAAAACTGGTCTCAAAGGACACAAGAATAGGTATCGTTGTTGCTCGTTTCAACGAGTTCATCACATCTAAGCTCCTCGGCGGAGCTGTTGATACCCTCAAGCGCCATGACGTCAGCGAGGGCGCTATAGACATCGCATGGGTACCAGGAGCATTCGAGATACCGCTTATCGCTTCAAAAATGGCTAATTCAGGCAAGTACGACGCTGTTATCTGCCTCGGCGCTATCATCAGAGGCAGCACCTCACACTATGACCTTGTATGCAACGAAGCTGCAAAGGGTATCGCTCAGGTATCTCTCCAGACAGGTATCCCTGTAATGTTCGGAGTTATCACTACCGAGAACATCGAGCAGGCTATCGAGCGTGCAGGCTCAAAGGCAGGCAACAAGGGCAGCGAGTGCGCTGAGGGAGCTATCGAAATGATTAACCTCATAAGAGAGATAGAGGCATAATGACCAATCTTATCTTTGATTACGACGGCACTATCCATAACTCCATGCTGACCTATGCTCCTGCATTCCGCGGCACTATGAAGTGGCTCTCGGATAACGGCTACATAGCGGACAGGGAGTACACCGACAAAGAGATAAGCTACTGGCTGGGCTTCAATTCCACGGATATGTGGGGACAGTTCCACCCCGAGCTTGCTCCCGAGATACGTGAAAAAGCCCGCGTTATGCTGGGCGAGGACATGGCAAGGCGAGTAGACAACGGTGAGGGAGCTCTCTATGAGGGCGCCGAGGAAATGCTCACACAGCTGAAAAAAAGCGGCTATACGCTGATATTCCTCAGCAACTGCCGCTTCCACTATCTTGAACGCCACAAGCGCGTATTCAGGCTTGACCGCTTTTTTGACTATTTCTACTGCTGTGAAGCCTACGATTTTATACCCAAGTATGAGATATTCCGCAAGATAGCTCCCAATCATGAGGGCGACTTCATCGTCATCGGCGACAGGTTCCACGATATCGAAACAGCGGCGCAGAACGGACTGACCTCCATAGGCTGCGGCTATGGCTTCGGTTCAGCCGAGGAGCTTGCCAAGGCTGATATCATCGTACCGCATATACAGGATATACCCGAAGCTGTGGAAAAGCTCAGTATAAAGAATCACATATAAGAAAAAGACTGCGTTTGCAGTCTTTTTTTGTTATACGTATATTACGGGAGGGCGAGGGAGCCGTCCCATACAATAGCTTTTATCTGTATTTGTATACTGTAGCCGCTTCAAAGCCGTGCGCAGAGCCTGCGCTCCCGTCATACATTCAGGAAGTCTTAACGTAGCTTACCTGTACTTGTATACCGTAGCCGCCTCAAAGCCGTGCGCAGAGCCTGCGCTCCCGTCATACATTCAGGAAGTCTTAACGTAGCTTATCTGTACTTGTATACCGTAGCCGCTTCAAAGCCATCTAATAGCGTAGTCATTCTTCCGAATGCCATGCCTGTGCCCTTTGCAACGCAGTTTATTGAGTCCTTGGCGATATTGCAGTTTATGCCGAGAGTACGCTTGATGAGCTGTGTAAGTCCGCCGAGGAGAGCGCCGCCGCCTGTGAGCAGGAGACCGTTATCGTAGATATCTCCCACAAGCTCGGGGGGAGCTTCTTCAAGCACCTTGCGGATAGCCTCCATGATAGCGAATGTGTCGTCCTCGATAGCTTCAAAGAGCTCTGTTTCGCTGAGAAGTACCTGCGCAGGCAGACCTTTCAGCAGGCTTCTGCCCTTGACTATGTAGGTCATCTCGTCGCTCGGGTCATAGAGGTTGCAAAGCTCTATCTTGACCTTTTCGGCAGTTCTTTCGCCGATAAGGAGCTTGTACTTGTTCTGCATATACTTGATGATAGAGCGGTCAATAGCGTTGCCTGCTATCTTGACCGTATGGGAGCGCACCACGCCGTTCATGGAAACGATAGCGACGTCGGTAGTACCTCCGCCGATATCAACTATCATGTGTCCCTTTGCCTTGGTGATGTTCACGCCTGCGCCTATCATAGCGGCGATAGGCTCCTGTATGAGGTATACCTGTCTTGAACCTGCGCTCTTTGCAGCTTCTACAACTGCGCGGCTCTCGATATCAGTGATGAACGATGGAATGCAGATTACGATACGGGGCTTCATGAGCTGTTTGCCTGTGACCTTGAGTATGAATTCACGTATCATGCTGTGAGTGAGGTCGTCGTCGGAGATTACACCCTCGCTGATAGGACGTCTAACTGCTATGTAGTCGGGATTCCTGCCTATCATCTCATAGGCTTCCTTGCCAACCGCAAGAACTCTTTCAGTTCTTGTGTTGTAAGCGATGACAGAGGGCTCGCTGAGCACAACGCCCTTGTTTCCCATAGTCATTACGATATTTGAGGTACCGAGGTCGATACCAATATCAGTGTTTGCCATTTTTATCTTCCTTTCCTACTGCTCAAAAGGGAAGCTGCTTTTCTTTGTCCCTGCGAGCATATGGCGCAGGCAGGTGTATCTCCGCGTGCGCTTGTTGTTGTCTACCATTTTATATATATTCTCCTCAGTTCCTATGATTATGAGGAGCTTTTTTGCTCTTGTAACGGCTGTATACAGGAGATTTCTGTAGCACAGCTTGTCGAAGCCGCCCATTATGGGGAGTATCACAGCTTCAAATTCGCAGCCCTGACTCTTGTGTACAGTGACTGCATATGCAAGGTCTACCTGAGACAGCAGGTCAAATGTATATGTAGCCTTTCTGCCGTCGAAGTCGATGACTGCAAGGGAGCTTCTGTTGTCGATACTGATTATGCGTCCGATATCGCCGTTGAATATGCCTGCGCCCTGTTCGCCGTCCTTAGACCATGTGATGTCGTAGTTATTTCTTGTCTGCATGACCTTGTCGCCCTCGCGGTAGGTATAGACGTAGCCCTTTTTCTCCTGCTTGTTCTTGGCAGGGGGATTGAGCTGGTCTTGCAGGAGCTTGTTCAGCTCCACAGTGCCCGTAACGCCCTTTCGTGAAGGAGTAAGCACCTGTATATCCTCAGTGGGGGAGTAGTTATAGGCTTTCGGCAGTCTTGTCTTGGCAAGGTCAACTATGAGCTGCAAAGCCATCTGATAATCGCTTCTCTTGAAGAAAAAGAAGTCGCTGTCCTTGCGTTCAAGGTCGGGATATTCTCCTGCAACTATCTTGTGAGCGTTGGTGACGATACAGCTCTGCTGAGCCTGACGGAATATCTCTTTCAGCTCAGTAACGGGAACTATACCGCTGTCGATTATATCTCCGAGGAGATTTCCTGCGCCTACCGAGGGGAGCTGGTCGCTGTCGCCCACCATTATGAGCCTGCACCCCAGCCGCACAGCACGGAGGAGCTTCTCAAAGAGTATCACGTCCACCATTGACATCTCGTCAATTACAAGTACGTCGCAGTCAAGGGGATTGTTCTCGTTATGGGCAAAGGTAAGCCTGTCTCCCGAATCATAGACCACTTCAAGGAGACGGTGTATGGTCTTGGCTTCACAGCCTGCCAAGTCGGACATACGCTTTGCGGCTCGTCCTGTGGGAGCTGCAAGAAGCACCTTCATGCCCCTTTTTTCAAATATGGAGATTATAGCGTTGAGAGTAGTGGTCTTACCTGTGCCGGGACCACCCGTCAGCACCATAAGTCCCCGTGAAACAGCGGTAGTGATAGCCTGCCGCTGGAGCTTTTCGTATTTTATGTTATGCTCCTCTTCCTCGATGTCAATAAGAGTATCATAGTTGAAGTCCTCGGGAGAGGAGAAGTCTTTCAGAATATGTATCCTGTCAGCAATGAAGCTTTCCGCGTAGAAGTAATCGGGGAGATACACGAACTCTATCTCGTTCTTGACGTATTCAAAGAGGTCGTCGTCGTCAAGAGCAGCGTTGTATGCGGCGTAGAAGTCGCTCTCCGATACGCCGAGAGTGTCCTGAGCCTTTTTTGCAAGGACCTCCAATGGCAGGCAGGTGTGACCTATGCCGCCGTTGGCGCGGAGAATATACTGTACTCCTGCCAGTATGCGCTTGCTGTCGTTGCGGGCTATGTGCATATCGTGAGCGATAGTATCAGCCTTTGCAAATTCAAGGTCTATATCCTCGCTGCAAAGCAGATAGGGATTCAGTTTCAGCAGCGTCATGGCGTCCGAGCCGTACTTCCTGTAGGTGTTCATGGCGAAGCGTGACTTTACCTCGTACTGCGACAGGAATGACATGAGATTACGCAGGCAGAAAAGCTTCTGAGCCTCTGCAGCTATCTCGTCGCACTTTTTTGGAGATATGCCCTTTATCTCGGAAAGACGGAATGGAGCGTTCTCCATGATATCGAGAGTGCGGTCGCCGAATACCTCCACTATCTTCTTTGCAAGTCCCGGACCTATGCCCTTGACAGCTCCCGAAGCGAGGTATTTCTCGATGTTGATGACTGTTTCGGGGAGCTTTCTCTCGCAGTATACCGCGCTGAACTGAGTTCCGAACCGTGGGTGAGTGATATAGCTTCCCTCAAGGATAAGTCCCTCGCCCTCCTCGATATCGCCAAGCTCTCCCACAACGGTTATGAGCTCGCCGCCTGCGTCAAGGTCAAGCACGATATAGCCGTTATTCTCATTTTTGTAAAGGACATTTTCCACAGTGCCCTCGATGTGAAGGACTTCGTGCTCCACCGTTTTCACCTCTGCACATAAAAATACATCTTATATTATAACATATTATAGGATATAATGCAAGTAGTGATCAGCGATTAGTTTGTAGGGGGCTGCCGTCATCGGCGTCCCGCGAAAACCGAATTTACTATAAATGACCTCAAATCCATGTAGGGGCGAATAGTATCCGCCCGAGCTATTAGATTTTAAAGTGGTTTGCAATGTCAGAAATTTTTATCAGCTCCATAGCATGATAGTGAGCGCAGAAATCCCTGCAAAGCTGTATCTGCTCCTGTGTTCCGTCGATATCTATGAGAAGCACCGTTCCGATAAAAGTGCTGCCCTCCTCGATAAGAGAGGCTATGTATTCCAGACGCTGTGGGAGCTCCTTATCCTGCGAATTTACAGGCAAAGCAACGCACAGTGGATAGCTTTTGTTTTGCAGCTTCGAGCAGATAAACAGGCAGAAAAGCTCCGCGGCGGCAATAACTGTGACCACAACTATCGCGATGATTTCGGCTTTTTCCATAAGACCACTCCTTCCGACTTATTATATGCGGAGCATGGTCGCGGTGACACAAAAAGGACGGTGATATCACCGCCCGGATATTATTTTTTTCGTATCAATATACATTCATCGCGTTTGACAAATCCCAGCCTTTCGGCTACACGTGCCGAGCCGAGATTTGAGCGCTGACAAGTCCATGCAGGACACTTTTCGGGGAGTATATCTTTTATCAATGCGGCGGCTGCCGCAAGAGCAAGACCGCGGTGTCTGTGGGCTTCGGCAGTCTCGATACCGATATCGACCTCGTTGCTGCTTACCGCTGACGAAAATGCCCACGAAACAGGCTCATTTCCATGCATTACGCAAATACCACAGCCGTTTTTACTGTATTATTCATAGCTGTTCCAGTAAACTGAGGGAGCAACACGTCCTGTCAGTCTGCTGAACAGCTCTTCATCTATTCTGCGGAGAGCAAAGCCGTCAGGGAGACCTATCTCGGGAGCTTTTTCGTGTGGATAGCTGTAGATATCTCTCGGGACAAGCTCAACATCGCCGTATTGAAGGAGCTTTTGAGCAATTGAAGCTTTCTGACACAGGAATTTAAGACTTTCGGAAAGAATCAGCTCATGTATTTCGCGTAGCTCTGCTTCACTGTGATCTCCGGACATAAAAGTGAAATTGCTTTTGTGGCGTATGAGTATAAGGCTTTCGCTTTCGTTTGTGTATATGCAGCCGCTCTGCCTGCCCTCAACAACTGAAAGAGGGAACACTCTGCAAAATGTAATGCTCTCTGCGCAGGATAAAAAACGTCTGTACTCTGAAACAGGTATTTCTTTCATGGTATCACCTCGGTATTATTATATCATTTTCACTGAATGAGTGCAATAAAAAGCTCCCCGAAGGGAGCTTGTGTTCATATGATTTTGTTCACGTATGGAACGAATTTCAGCAGTCTTGTTATGACATATGAAATGATAAGAGTTACTATGCATATGCCGATGACTGCTATAGTGCCGCCATGCTCGAATGGGTTGAACTTCATAACGGCGAAGATGTATTTCAGCACCGCCATGTGTATCAGGTATATGCCGAATGAGCAGTTGTCAAGCTCTGCGGCGATAGTATCGAGAACGGGGAAAGGCTTGTTCTTAGTTCTGCGGAAGTAGCCGAATGCTCCTATTGAAGCCGCAATATATATCGGGAACGAGTAGCCCTCCAGAAAAGCAGTTATCCTTGCGCTTGCCACAGGAGCGCTCTCAGCTGCGCCTCGGCTGTAAGCCGTAAGCATAGCGGTTATTCCTATACATATGAGGAACATCAGTCCGCAGGCGTTCTTCGGCAGCTTTATAACTCCGATGTGGAGCACATGACCGAGGAACAGATAGAACGGGTATATCGTGTACACGCATATATAGAAGGGAAGTGACTTTCCCGAGAGCGTTCCGATAAACGGTATGACCGACATGAATAAGCAGTATACAAGCAGCAGATATTTCAGCTCGTTTGGTTTTGCATTGGAACTTATCATCTTATAGAACGGCAGCAGGAGATATATCGCCAGCATAAGGTAGATATACCACATATGCGCCCAGCCCGTGCCTATGAAAATATCGCTGAATACGTCCTTAACGGTCTCGCCGAAGGACGAATGCTTTATAAGCGCTGCGTCGAATACCGAGAAAAGCAGCGAGAATACCACAAGAGCTATTGCCATACGCGGGATATATTTCCCGAAAAGCTTCTTGTTTGACAGTATCCTGTTCCTGTCAAGGAGAAGTGCTCCCGAAGCCATTACGAAGCAGGGTACAGCCCACATCATGGCGTTTCTTATGGAGAGCATAGCGCTCTGAGCGCCTGTTGTTGCCGCAAAGGCATTGGCTGCATAGAATCCGTGGAGAACCACAACAGCAATGCAGGCAAGAGCTTTCAGACGGCTCAGATAAAGTATGCGATTATTCATTGAAGAGTCCGCCGCCGCTTAAACAGCCGCCGTTTCCGTCATTAGCAGTTGCCTGTGTAGGAGCCTCTGTAGGAGCTACATACTGTGTAGCAGGCTCGATATACTGAGTTGCAGGCTCTGTGTAAACAGGCTCCTGATATGCAGGCTGAGTGTAAACAGGCTCGTCATAGTAGGACTGCTCTATCTCGGAAGCAGCCTCTGTAGTAACCTCTTCCTTATTTGTCTCAGCTATCATCTTTTCAGCTTCCTTGGTGCTTACCTTCTTGTCGGAGAGCTTTGAGATGTACTCGATGTAAGCTACGTCCTTGTCCATGAGTATCTCGCCCAGCTCTACATCGCCGAACGGGAACTGGTGGAGCTCAGCTTCCTTGTCGTCTGAGAAAGTGATCTTTACAGTGTACTCCTGTGTAGCTATCTCGTCAGTGTCGCCGTAGGTAACATCGCTGGTCTTTACAGGAACGTAGAAAAGTCTGCGTCTTTCGTTCTTTGCGAAGCTGTCCTTGGGTTCGAGCATATTTGCAGGATACTCCTCCTCGGTGTCAGCCTTAATGGTGAAGCCCTTGATATCCTTGCCTGTCTTGTTGTCAAGAGTGATGATGTATACGGAATCGCCTGTAGCCTTGTCGCCGATGATCTTCATCTGATCCTCAGATGTTGTAGGCTCTGTAGCGACAGCCTTTGTTGTGGGCTGTGTTGTTGTGGGCTGTGTGTTAGCAGCAGTTGTTACCTTGCCGCAGCCTGCAAGCACGAGAGCTGCGATGAATGCCATTGTACCAATAATTTTCTTCATGATTTATCCTCCCTTGGTCAGCTCATTACTGAGTCTTTCTGGTACACCCATGTACCTGACTGACCATATGTTATCATATAACCGTTTCTCTTTGTCTCTTCTGTAAAGTCAGGATCACAAACATAAGTTGTGCCCTCGAATGTTATCTCTACCCATGAGTGAGGTCCGTAACCGCCTGCTTTAAGCGGAACGCGTCCCGATATCTGATGTGCGTCATAGCCGAGAAGCTTTGCCATTTCGCAGAACATAGCAGCCATAACGTAGCAGTTGCCCTTGCCGTTCTTGAAGCCGTAGTCGGCATACCACTGCATTGTTGTCTTGTCGTCCTTGGGGAAGTCGGCAGGACCGTAGTACGGAGTTGAAGCGGCGTCATTGAACGCTTTTTTCAGATCCCAGCCTATCTTATCGAGGCGTTCCTTTGCCAGCGGATAAGAATAGGTCGTGGTAGTTACCGTTGTTGTAGGCGGCGGAGCGGTTGTGGATACTGTCCAGTTGGTCTGTGAAGCGTAGTAATCCTTTCTTGCCACTACAGCCTGAACTATAACAGCAGCCGCAAAGTCTATAGGAGCTGACGAGTGGAACTGAGCAGCGTCAACAGTGACCTTGCCGTCCTTGTAGTTTACCGAATTTATCTTGACATCGGGAATAGCTGTGTATTTTGCTTCAAGGTCGGATACCTTTGTAACGTAATCCATATTTACATAGCCAGATACGCCGTTTATATTGACATGACCGTATTTTCCGTCACTGTAGGTTATGGTGAACTTCTGTCCGGGAAGTATCTTGCCCAGAGAAGCAGAATTATAGTCATGTTCTTTTCTGATGTTCATGTACTCGGTAACAGCTGCCGACGGTACATATATACCAGCTTTTTCTGATGTACAGCCGCAGGGAGCCTTTGTGACCGCCGTCTTTATCTGATATTTGTCGGGATCAAAGTAGGCAGGCTTTACCATAAGTACTGAATCCTTGAAGAAGGTATCGTTGTATTTATCTGTGTAGCCCTTTACAACTGCCTCGGAGAAGTAAGGGGAAAGAGCCTTTTTCAGCTCGTCAGAGGACTTTACCACAGTGCCGCCTGCCTGTATGTCAAGCTTTTTCAGTGCGTCTGTGAATCCGCTCTGTACACGGTCTGTGACAGCCTTGAACTTTAAGCTTCTGGGGCTGGCGAGAATGAGCTTTCTCAGTGCGGAAATGTCATAGGAGTTTACAGCTCCGTCACCGTTTATATCAGCCAGTTCTGACTGTGATTTGTCAAGCTCAGCTTTTCCCAGTACATAGTTCTGGAGCAGAGTGAGGTCGTCTGCGCTGATAACGCTGTCATTGTTGATGTCGCCTTTTGAGATAGCGTAGGTCGAAGCGGGCATAACTGCCGATGCAGATATGGCAGCTGCAAGCAGTACGCTCATCATCTTCTGATGCTTCATAAGAAAATCTTCCTTTCATATAAATCGTTCTATAATAACATAACGTGCCGACGAAAGGAATTGTGACAAAAATGGCACGATTTTTTTTTGAAAAATTATAGAACGTAAAAAATAACGCGAAATATAGGCATTTATTTCAGCTCGTTAAGCTGAGCTTCGGTGAAATACAGGGTGCCGTCGTCAACAGAGACATAATTGTCCTGTATCTTTCTGAAAACAGCGATGTTGCCGTTTCTTACAGGACGATAAGCGCCGCTTACTGGACTTCCATCGTCCTTTGTGATGAAAAAGATATATTGTTTTCCCTTTTCCTGAGGGAATCTGCTCTCGCCCTTTTCATAGACGGAGTATTCCTCGGGAGAGGGTATAAATACGTCGCTGTGTTTTTCGAGATACTTCTCCGCAGGCACATAACCGCCGCTGAAGAATACCGTTATCCTGTCGTTTTCTCTGAGGTCTCCCTTGTAGGAGCTCAATATGCTTATATTCTCTGCGGTAACGGCAGCGCCATCAATAGAAGTATACAACATTTCGTCCGTATTTGCAAGTACCACGGCGCTGGAATCATTATACATACTTTCCAGCAAAGCACTTGTGTCCACAGGCTTGCTGCTGATCGGCCCCTGATTTTCAAAGCCCGAATCCTTGGGGTATATCTGGTCCTCGGTGAGAGTTTTCTCACGGAGGGGATATGTCATGTCAACAGGAACCGTCATATTGCGTCCTGAGTCCTTATTGCCGCCGTGTGGGGGGACTATGTCCTCGGACTTGGGAGCAGTTGTGGTTGTGACAGGCTTCTGTGCGGCTTCGGTCTTTTCCGCAGCCGATGTGGTGCGTACAGTCGTATGAACAGCGGTAGTTCTTACGGCTGTGGTCCTTTGTGAAGCTTCAGTTCTCTGCGCTGTCACGGTCTTGGCAGTAGTTGCCTGCTTTGCTGTTGTAACAGCAGTGCTTGTTGTCTTAGCCGAAGTGGTCTTATCAGTCCTTACTGCCTTTGAAGTCGTAACGGCAGTCGTTGCAGCTGTTACAGCCGAGCTTGTGGGTACAGATGTAGTCTCAGTGACAGTTATTATCTCGTCATTGTCGTGCCCGAAATCCACTGTATCCTTTGGCATAAAGGCGAAAACTCCGACTATTATGGCTATCATTGCAGCTGCTGCGGCAAAGCGCATGACCACAGGAAACAGACGCTTTTTATTATTATTCACGGAGAGCCTTGCAAATTCCGCAAGGAACTCTTCTTTTCTGTCGGGCTCGGGGAAGTCAAAGGCTTCTCTGAGGGCTTTTTTCTCTTTATCTGTCATATAAGCTCCTCCTTTCCCAGATACTCATGCAGTCTGCCGAGGATATTGTTTATCCTGCGGCTGAGTGCAAAACGCGACATATTATGCAGCTTCGCGATAACGTTCAGAGGAACTCCGTTTATGTATCGGAGCATGATTATCTCCCTGTCCTCGGCGGAGAGCTTTGCAAGAGCCTGTTTCAGCTCAAAGCCCGACAGAACGCTGTCCTCTATATCCTCGCCGTCGGCTTTGTCCTCGGGGAGCTCCGCAGTCTTGGTCTTTCGGAACTCGTCATTGCAGAGGTTGCCTGCGATAGTATAGAGAAGCTGCAAGGTCTTATCGACGCTGTTATAGTGTGGGTGTTCGAGGTAGCGAAGGAAGGTCTCCTGAGTTATATCCTCGGCGGTCTCTTTATGGCGGACTCTTAGAAGGCAGTAGCGGTATACCTTATCGTACTGCTCGTCAATGCTTATTGACATGAGTCCACCCCCTTCGCACACTTATAAAATACATTATATCATATAATAAGTAATAAAGCAACATCAGCAGGGGATAATTCGGCTTAAATGGCTAAAATGGAGCATATACACGCCGTTTTTTGTAGAAACCGTGCAAAAACTGCGTCTATATACAGGAAAACCGTATCATTGAGATACGGTTTCCGATCTGTCCCCGCGCTGAGCCTCTTTTGCGGAGCAGGTCAACAAACCCTTAATGACCTTGCCGCCTATCCCGATTTTCCGAGTGGGACTTGATAAGAGGCTCTTGCAGAATTTGGATTTATGCTTGCCGCTGATGTGCAGATGCGGCTTGTATGTGTTTACTATAACAGGCTTTACTTAAAACAATCTTAAAAAAGGCTTATTCAAGTGAATTTAAAACACCTATGAATACAGGCAGATAGTTGTCTGTATCGAAGATGCAGTATACGAAAGGTCTGTCGAAAACCACTTCCTTTTCGGGCTCCCGCGGCATACCACCGTTATCCTTCATGGCAACTAAAGTTGCAGCAGCTGCCTTGGTGCCGTTCTCGTCAAGGTCTATGAATGTCTTGTGTATAACATAGCCTATAGAGAGTGGGTTCTGGTCATTTATAGCAGACATTCTGGAGAAATCGGCATCGTCAGAGAATGCAGTGGGCATACCCATTGCGCAAAGCTCCTCGCTGAGCTCGTTTTCGTACTCATACTTGAACTTAGGCAGCTTCATGCTTGCCATTTCGTAGTTTGTGGTGCGGTATTCCGAAATGAGCTTGTGGAGCTTTTCGGCAGTCATGTTCTCGATATATGTGTCAATGTCGGTATCCTCGCTGGGGAGGAGAGCTGCAAAGCCGTATCTTCTGCCCGAGTAGAACTTTATCATGCCCTCGGTGTTCTCGTCTGAGGTGTATATCTCGGAACTGCAAAGCATCTTTGCGTCCTGTTCCTTGCCGTCGGCAGATGTGAACTTGCCGTCCTTTATCATGTATTTCTCATATGGATCCATCCATTCAGCCTCAAAAGCAACTGCATTGACGAGGTACATAACGTCGTCTGGATCGATCCTGTTGAGGATCTTGGGTATCATCTTGTTTGTCTTGACATTTACCCAGTTGTTTACGTCGTTAAGAGTTGTATCGTCGAATGGAGCGATATAGAACTCGGAATCATAGTAATCAACGCAGTTCTGGATAAATTCGGGACGGGGCTGTATGCGGCTCGTGTCGTTTCTTGCCCATATTGAGTTAGCCGTGCTGAACGACCACTTAGCCCAGTCGTTCTCGTTCACTGTCATTTCGCGCTGACCTCTGAGGTAGCGGTTAAGGCTTGCTATATCCATGCCGCCGCCAAGAACGTTTTCCATTTCTTTAAGAGTATCGCCGTCGGCTCCGTTTGCTGTCATGCCGAGAGCCTGTACGATAGAATATGGGGAGATAAGGTCATTTTCGCCCTTTTTCTCGCTGTATGTCTTTTTGAGCATATCAATAGAGAAATTTGTCTGGCTGTCGATAAACTCCTTGTAGTTCTGATAGTCGGGCATATAGATACCGGTTGTATTGGGCGACTTCTTTATACCCTCACAGAGGTTTCTTGCAGCAGTTTCAACTTCAGGCTCGGGAGCTCCCGTAATATCCTTGACAATGAGCTTTCTCATGCCGATAAGGTCGAAGATGTCCATGCTGCCGTCCTTGTTCACATCTCCTCCGGGACCGGGTTCTTTATAAGCAGGGAAGAGCACCTCGCAGTCGTCGCCGCGGAGATAGCGCTGGAAAAGAACTATATCGGCAAGATTGAATGTATAGTCAACATTTACGTCGCCTGGGATTACTTCGGCGATAGGCTGTGTAGCCCATGCGGTCAAAGCATTTGATGCAGCAGGTGCTGCGAGACATAGTGCAGCTGAAGCTGCGATAAGCTTTCTGAATTTCATAATAAAACCTCCTTTAAATAACATAACGAAACGAAAGCACAGATGTGCATTTCTCATATAGCTTAACGTTTGAGAGGAGTGAAATGTGCGGTTTGAATTGTAAATATTCTGTGAACTTTTTTTGATACGCAAAGCGCATTTTTTATTTCCCTTGACTTTTTTGAAGTCCTGTGTTATAATAACGTAAATTGGACTGAAAGAGGTGTGAGGATGAAAAGATAATTCACTTTTGAGTACATGAATATCAAAGCTGACAGTGTGCAAACAGGCGTACTGTCTTATCATGTTGCCAAAAGTGGATTATGTTCTCATAACCTCTTTTTTGTGCGTTTTTGAATATTGCAGAGGGGGATAACTGTGCAGTTATGCTCTTTTTCTGAGGTTATAGGTACGTAATGGAACTTTTTGGCAGCAAAGGGTTCCATTTTTTGTTTCGGAAGGAGAGATGAATATGTCACAGATAAACGTAAACGGACTGACATTTTACTACGAGGGGAGCTTCGATAATATCTTCGAGGACGTTTCCTTCTCAATAGATACCAACTGGAAGCTTGGCTTCATTGGGCGCAACGGCAAGGGCAAGACCACTTTCCTGAATCTGCTTCTCGGGAAGTACAGCTACCGCGGCAGCATTGACAGCTCCGTGAGATTCGAGTATTTCCCCTATGTGATAACCGCGGAGCAGGCAGAGCTTACGGCTTCGGAGTTCATATGCGACATAAAGCCCGACTGCGAGGAATGGCGCGTCATCTGCGAGCTGTCACAGCTCCGCGAGAACGCAGACCTGCTGTACCGACCGTTCAAAACTCTCAGCCACGGCGAGAGGACTAAGGTGCTTTTAGCGGTGCTGTTTTCGGGGGAGAACGATTTTCTTCTCATCGACGAGCCTACCAATCACCTCGACGCAGAAGCAAGGGAGACTGTCAAGGAGTATCTTGCCTCGAAAAAGGGCTTCATACTGGTATCCCATGACCGTGACCTGCTGGACGCCTGCACTGACCATGTGCTTGTTCTCAATCGCAGGAGCATTGAAGTCCAGAGCGGTAATTTCACCAGCTGGTGGGAGAACAAGCAAAAGCGCGACCAGTTCGCCATAGCCGAGAACGAAAAGCACAAAAAGGAGATAAAAAAGCTCCGACAGGCGGCGAAAAGGACCTCGGAATGGGCTGATAAGAACGAGAGCACAAAGATAGGCTTTGATCCGATAAAGGAGCATGACAGATGTATCAGCACAAGGGCGTTTATCGGTGCTAAAACCAAGAAAATGCAGAGCCGCGTCAAGCAGATGGAAAAGCGTATCGACAGGGAAATAGAGGAAAAGGAGGGGCTTCTCAACGACCTTGAACGCACTGCCGAGCTGAAGCTCTCACAGCTTGCTCATCATAAAAATACTCTCATAAATATCAGGGACTACAGCGTGAAATATCCAACTGCCGAGGAGCCTGTATTCACGGGGCTTGATTTGGAGGTGAAGCGCGGCGAGAGGATAGCTCTCCACGGCGGAAACGGCTGCGGAAAATCAACGCTGATACACAGCATACTTCAGAAGGCAGGCTGTGCAGACAGGGAAACAAATATAACCGAAAACGGCATATGCGAGACAGCCTCGGGACTTATCATATCCTATGTGGATCAGGACACATCGGGGCTCCGCGGCAGTATATCGGAATACTGTGATAGCCGCGGACTTGATCTCAGTATGTTCTGCACTATTCTTCGCCAGCTTAACCTTGAACGGGCTCAGCTTGCCAAGAAAATAGAGGAGTTCTCCGAGGGGCAGAAAAAGAAGGTGCTCCTTGCGGCGAGTCTGCTGACTCCTGCTCATATCTATATCTGGGACGAGCCGCTGAATTACATCGACGTTTTCTCACGTATACAGCTTGAGGAGCTTCTTCTCAGCTATGAGCCCACAATGCTTTTTGTGGAGCACGATGTGCGTTTCCGCGAGAAGATAGCTACGGCAGTAAAGGAAATGTGAATCTGTTCGGAGTTTCTCGTAAATTCGGGAAACTCCGACTTTTTTTCGTCTTGACAATCCATGGAAAAAATGTTATATTGATTACAGATTTGCAGATATAGTATAGTGGTCATTACTTCAGTTTCCCAAACTGATGAGGCGGGTTCGATTCCCGTTATCTGCTTGCGCAGAGCCTGCTTCTGTGAAAAACGACCTCAGCAATGCTGAGGTCGTTTTTTATATGTATTCAACTCCGTTTTTAGTCAGCTTTTCGTGTTGCTTTGCCTGTTTTTCAGCCTTATAGCGGCAGCCTGTACAGCTTTTCAGCAGGGAAGTCCTTACCCCTGCCTTGACAGTTCCGAGAGCGGTAGCTCCCACACAGCCGCACTCGTCAAGACCGCATACAACGACCTCGTCGTAGCCCTGAGAATTGAAGAATTCACGGAATTTCTTAGCAGTAAATGCGTTGGGGAGATTCTTGTCGAAGCACAAGTCTGAGACAACATCGAGACCGCCGTAAAGCTTCGCGCCCTCAGTATTTGCAATTGAAAAGCCGATTATCCAGCGGTTTGTGATGATATTGGGGAATATCTGGGAGATATAGATTATATCCCAGCCATTGTCCTTATAGCTGTGTATAGCCTTGTTCACATTGCCAACAAGTTCGGCAGTATCATAGCTGAACATGGGCTTTCTCTGCTCCCACAGGTAGTCGTTCTGCATATCAACGACAATAAGCGCCTTTTGGCTCATAATTATCCTCCTAAATCAGAAAACGTGAAATATTATCGGTAACGAATCGTCGGAGCTGTACTTCGTCGGCAAGGTCAATACCTGCATTCTGTTTCAGCTCCCCGTATTTGAGAAATGCAAGCTCATTCAGACTTGTGAGCTGAAATGTGAGCAGTCTGCATTCCTCCTCGGACTTGCTGCCGCCATAATGCGCCATGACAAATGGCAGACTTTCCATGCCTGTTTGCAGGTCGCGCTCCAGCAGTATATAACGAGTTACAGCCTTTGCAATGCCCATATTTTTCAGCATGAGAGACATCATAAAAACATGGAGCTCTATCAGCTTATCCTTTATCGAAAGCTCCGAAGCCATGACCTCTTCGAACCGTGTGTCTACGGCTGTAGCCTTGCTTATAAGCCGTGAGAACACCTCAGCAAGGAGCTTTTCACGTGAGCCGAAGCAGTAGTTTATCATGGCAAGATTTACGCCTGCGGCTTCGGTGATAGTCCGTGAAGTTACCTCGGCAGGATCATCGCAGTCCGTCATCAGCTTTTCCGCAGCTTCAAGAAGCTGCTTTTTTGTTCGTTCTATATCCCGTTTCATGGTTCTGTCCTTTCTAATTAAACGCGTTTAATTATATTATACACGAAATTTCTGTTTTGTCAAGTATAAAATAAAACAGGAGCAGTTTAAACTGCTCCTGTGGTCTTATCTTCTTGGTCTTTCGCCGCCCTGAGGTCTTTCAGGCTGCTGCGGCTGATTCGGCTCCTTAGGCTGGTCTTGGTTCTGTGGCTGGTCATTATTCTGCGGCTGTTCTGTGGTCTGCTGTGTATCGGTGTCTCTCATGCTGAGCAGAAGCTCTCTGCGCATTGCCACAAGGTCGAATACGTCGATAACGCCGTCTTCGCAGAGGTCGCCTGCCTTCCAGTTGACAAGCTCGGTATTCCTGTCGGCGCTGAGCCACTTTTGCAGCATAACGATATCGGCAACGTTGAAGTCTCCGTCGGCGTTTACGTCGCCGATGATAACATCGTTTTCGTAGACAGCTCTTACAACAGCGTTGGATTGGAGCTGTATCTTTATAGATGATGAAGTCTCGCTGCCCTCAACTATTTTAGCGCCGCTTATGCTCCAGCGTGAGAACTGAGCCTCCTCGCTTGGAGAAACGCTGAGGTCGATAGTGTAATCGCCGTGGTATTTGCCGCTCCACTTGGAAACTGCGCCAAGGTCAAGGGTGTTCAGCCTGATACTGCCCTTTGAAGCGTTGTTGTTGACTGTAAGACTGTAGGCGTTTGAGCTGAGCTTTGCCGCCTGTCTCGTTGTGCTCTCTGCGTACTGGAAGCGCTGAGCATAGAAATTGATTATGGTCTGGTAAGCGCTTTCAAGCTGTCTTTCGCCGCCCGAGCTTCGTGAATTGAAACGGGCAAAGCTGTCTGTTATCTGCTGCTTGTAGTTGTTCAGATAGCTCTCAGCCACGGACTTTGTTTTGTCAGTGGTGAAGTTATTATTTGCGATATCCATGAATGTTCTTGAATACTGCAAACGGAAATCGTCGTTTTCAAGAAGCTTTATGAACATCTGAGCGAATTCGCCGTCTTCACGGAGCTCCTTGAGACGTCTGTAGCAGTCTGCATTTGCGGACTTGTCGTAGCTTCCGTAGAGTCCCTGACCTGATTCTGTATCGTAGAGGATAGGTCTCCACTTACCGTCTGCGTAGGGATTTTCCTCGTCTATAGCGTCGGAGCGCCACATTGAGATGTTTCTTTGCGGCCAGTCTGCGTTGCACCAGTATATCTGAGCTGCCATGTAGTCCATATAGCTCTGTATATCGACTTTCTGGCAGAACTGCTCATAGCTTACTGTGCCGTTTATAACGCCGTTCTGGAGCTGTAGCCAGTCCTGAAGATCCTGCTCTGTGCCTTCGTCAAGCTCGCCGTTCTTGACGATAGCCACATCGCTCTTCTTTATGCCGTAATGCTCGTTGATATAGCGCTTGTCTATCTTTTCCATGAGCTGATAGATTCCCCAGTATTCGCCGTCGATGAATACCACGCACTCTGTAGTTGCCTGATATGCGAAGTTTCTGTCGGTGATAAGGCTCTGGTTTATGCTGTCACGGAAGAATGCAGTGCCGTTGTCGTTGCCGCCGTTTCTGAGAACAACGCCCTCGTACTTCTTGATAGACTTGCCGTTCTTGGCTTTTGTTGCCTTGCCGCCGAAGAAGTCGTACTCAAATTCGGGCATTCCGTAATCCTTGCGTGTATAGATGTTGAAGCTCTTCTGTGCAAGGCTTCGTGAGTAGTTGCCCTTGATACGGATACCTACCTCCTGTTCGACAACCTTTTCACCGTTGTCAAAGAGGGTGAAGCTTGCAGGGCGCTCCCACTCTCTGCCGCGCATTGAGTAGTTTGCGATGAGGTTCCATGGCTGAACATTTCTGCCTGCGCCTGTGTTTTCGGTCTCGTAAGCCTTGCCGAGACAGTAGATGCCTGTTTCGTAATCGAAAAGATTATCGGGATCGGTAACAAGGGATACTACCTTCATTTTCGGGTAATAGCCGGAATTTGTAGTGCCGATGAAGTATGTCTTTGTAACGGGCTCGCTTATGCGTCCCTCGCTGTCAACTGATACAGCGCGGATAACGGCAGCCTTGTCCACGTTTTCACGGGGCTTCTCAACGCCGTTTGGAGCTATATCTGTTCGTGCGCTGAGACGGTTCGCGGTATCAGACATATCCTTGACAGTTATGGGAGCTTCGTATTTTTCGGACTCAGCAGTCGGATCGCTGCCGTCCATTGTATAGTAAATGGTGCAGCCCTCATCGGCTGTCAGCGTAAGAGCGAAGCTGCTGTCGTAGAAGCCGCTGTCCTTGGAGAAAGCAGGCTGATGAACTGCCGCAGAGCCCTCGGGAGCTGCGTTTTCCTTTTCGGGAGTAGAGCTGAGCTCATAGAATTCGCCGCTGCCGTCGGGGTATTGACCGTAGGAGGTGTCAGCTGCCAGAGCGCCGAATGTGAGAGTTTGAGCTGTATTGCCCTGCTTGTCGGTAAGCGTGAGAGTTTCGCCTGTGGACGAAAGTCCGAATGGAACTATCTTAGTGTCGTTTGCGCCTGCATTGCTGTCGCAGAAAACAATGAGTCTGCCCTTTGCAGGTACCTTAGTGCCGTCGGGAAATGTGTAGCGGTAGGGCTCAGCCTCCTTGTCTGAGAAGCCCCAGCCAGAGATGTCAGCTTCCTGACTGTCGCTGTTGTACAGCTCTATCCAGTCGTAGAGGCTTCCGTCTGCTGCCTTGTAAGTGCTGTTCTTGGAGCAGACTTCGTTTACAGTCACTTTGCTTGTGTTTTCGGCATTAGCCGGCAGATAGGCTGCTGACTGCATAACAAGTCCCAGACATAAAATGCCAGCTGCCGCTTTGCCCATAGAAAATTTTTTCATGTTTTCCTCCTGTTTTTTTATTTCAGTGCTTTTTTCTCAAAAAAATAATGTGCTTATTATCTTATGAGCACAGGTATGGATTTTTATATCTTTTATCTTTTTGTAAGTATTTACGGTATCTTTTTTTATTATTATAGCACGATAGCAACAGCTTGTCTACTCAAATATTACGGTTTTTGTTCAAAAAATGCGGATTATGAAAGATAAGTCGGCGATGAACGCTTTAAATATAATAAAACCCCTCTGTAGTATACGGAGGGGTGAGATATTTTTCGGGGCTTTTTCAAATAAATTTCAAAAAGCATTCTGCTGATATATGCGTTTATTCGTCGGGCAGATTTTCACAGAGGGTGATAGCGATAACGTCCTCCGAGTAGCTGCTCTTTACGAAGTAATCCGTAGTCTCTACCTTGCGGTATACGCCGTCGTCGCCAAGCTGTCTTGTGACAAGACGTATCTCCTGTGCCCCCTCGCTGTGCCTTGCGATGAGGTTCTTGCGGTCAAAGGTGGTGGCGAAGGCTTCTCTGTCGTCGGGGTGCATACTGCTTGTACCGTGAACTATCAGCTCGTCGAAAACGCCTGTTGACGGGCATGAGGTAGTGGTAAAGTTCTGATAAGCCATCATATAGAAAGTATTTCTGGTGAGATTTGTGAAAATAACAAGGGGATAGCGGCGGAAAACAGCTTCAAGGAGCAGATTTACCGCACTTGCAGGGCTCTGGAGCTGTAATATGTCTGTAGGTTCCTCCACTGCCTTGTGGACCATGCACAGAGAGAGGTAATCCTCCTCGGGCATCGGCTTTGCGAAGAGATAGCCCTGTATCCTGTTGCAGTCGCAGGTTCTGAGAAATCCGAGCTGTTCTTTGGTCTCTACGCCCTCGGCAACAGTTTTCATGTGAAGTCTGTGGGCGAAGTTGAATATGCTTTCAAGAACTATGCGCTCCTTTTCGTCCTCGCAGTTGTGGCTCAGGAGAGATTTGTCTATTTTCAGGACATCGGCAGGGATATCCTTGACGAACTGAAGTGACGAAAGACCGCTTCCGAAGTCGTCTATAGCTACGGTAAAGCCTGCGTTTCTGATAGAAACTATCCAGTCAAGGATACGTTCCTCCTCGCCGACCATAGCGGACTCAGTTATCTCCACCTCGATAAGAGAGTGGGGGAGTTCGTATTTATCTACAAGAGCAGTGAGTCTCTCGGCGAAGTTATCCTCCTGAATATGTTTCCTCGAAAAATTGATAGATATCGGGAACTGGGGCATCATATTCTGTTTTTCGAGAGTTTTGCAGACAAGCTCTGTGACGTACCAGTCTATATCCATGATAAGGTCGGATTCCTCTGCAACAGGAATGAAGAAAAACGGCGAAATGACCGTACCGTCGGGCTTTATCCAGCGTACAAGAGCTTCTGCGCTTTTGAGCTGGCTGGTCAGTGCGTCGTACTGAGGCTGATAGTAGGTGGTAAGCTCGTTATTTTGCAAAGCGGCTCTTATTTCTTCTGCTGAGTATTTCATAGAAATTCCGTCCTTTCATAATGCGTTATGACTGTCTCATAATGTTATATTGCCTGCTTTTCCCCTTTGTTCAGGCATATATCCCTTAAAAATAATATTCTGTATCATATTATATCACAAATTTGCATATATTTCAATAGATGAAAAGTGAATTTTTATCCAAAATGTGTAATCGCGATAATAAAAAAACAGTTTTGGCTTATTGTTTTTTTAATTGGTCATAAAAAAGATAATAAATATACCTTGAGTAATTATAAATTGCCTTTTATTTGCAATAATCATTACTTTGTTTGTATATAATGTCAAAAAGTTTTGCTATAATGTGAATATTAGAGAAAAATATAGACAGTAAAGCATAAATGGTATATAATGTAATTGTAAACAAAAGGTATAAAGAAGTTGCATAGTGTGCGAATGAATTCTCATTTTTTACTCCTCCATAACAGTTTTTAGAAGCCTTTCGATATGCTTTGCTCCTGACGGGTGTGAACTCGGCAGGACTAATTAAAAAAGTTTTCATCAATGGCTCATAAAAACCTCTTTAACATGGCGTCCCCCTCTTGTAGCGAGAGGGGGACGTTTTTCCATTAAAACATTTCACTGCAATTTTTCGCTGTTATAACGGTTTTCGTTAAAAAGCACCGCATTTTTGTTATAATTAATAGTTATTTCATTGACATTGCGCAGTAAATATGGTATAATAAAACAAATATAAAATATATATAATGTAGAAAGAAGGCGGTAATATGGCGGAAAAAGGAGTTCAGACCACAGTCGGCGGTTTAAGGGCTGTTGAGCTTAATTACCGCAGTATAAGGGAGATCGCCAGCGGTCAGACTGCTTTTTATCAGTCCCGTACAATGCTCAATTCTCCCAAGCTGGGAGTGCTTTCTCCCGACAAATACCGCGACGTATGCGAGATGACCAATCAGGCTGACCAGCTTTTCCGACTGGAGCTAGTACAGGCTCTGGAGGCAAACGCCACATTTGCTGAGCGTGAGCTGAATTTCAGCTGGCTTTCGGTGTATCTTCCCGTGAGAATGCTCAGAGAGAAGCGTACATCAAAGCTTGCTACGGATTATGCGTCACGTCACCAGATACCGACGACGCGCATTTGCTTCGAGCTCTCTGAGAAGCTTCTTATGGAGACTGACGAGCAGGTGCCCTCCACTATACAGGTAATGCGCAATCTGGGCTTTCACTTTATGCTGACCAATTTCGGTGCAAGCAACTGCCCGCTCATGCGCCTTTCGGATTTTCCCGTTGATTACGTTATGCTAAGCCCCGAGGTAACAAACTACATCGGCAGGGGTGAGCGTTCGGACAACGCGGTAAGATCAATAATTTCCTTCGTCAACGATATAGGCTCTGAGCCTGTTGCTGACGGAGTTTTCAACAGCCGTCAGGCGGAAACGCTGTATTCATTTGAATGCTCTTACTGCGCGGGAAACCTTTCGGGCAAATATATGACGGAAAGATATGTCAGAAGGAGATCAGATTCTTGAAAAAATTAATAATGGATTGGAGAGTTCAGTGTGGATAAAAAAGTAATTGATGTCCTTGAACTCAGAAGAACCGCGAAAGAGGTCAAGCGTCATTCCGTGCTGATGCGTGTCCTTGCACTGCTGGCGATAATACTTATACTGCTTGTCGCCATAGCCTACGGTATATCGTATTTTTACGATAAATTCGGAAGCTTTACGGTCAAGGTCAACAAATACGACATGGTAAAGCAGGGACTTTCCCTTTCGGAAGCGCCTGAATATGATAAGTCAATAGCGGTTCTCAATGCAGATATCGTCTACGATATGACCAATATAAGCGGAGAAGACCTTCCCGATAATATAGATAAGGTAAACGGAAGCCATAACGGCGATAACTTCATCGCCTATACCTTCTACCTGATCAATTCGGGAGACGATACCCTGACTTATACAGGTGAGATGCTCATTGAGAACGTCACCAAAAACGTCGATGAAGCAGTCCGAGTCGCAGTTTATAAAAACGGCGTCAAGACTGTTTACGGCAAGACTAAATCAAACGGCGGCGGCAAGGAAAGCGACTGCGACAGCGAATTCCTGACTTCAAGCGTTGTTATGAGAACTTCTACGGAAGGCTTCAAGGCAAAGGACAAGGACAAGTATACGGTCGTGATATGGCTGGAGGGAAATGATCCCGACTGCATCGACGACATAATCGGCGGAACACTAAAGCTGAGTATGAGCTTTAAGATAACTGAATCTACGTGATAAAGGAGTAAAAACAATATGAAAAAAGTGCTAAGAGTGACTGCAAATGTTCTTGCATGGATGGTGCTTATAATCGCATTTCTCGTCACTATAATAGTTTTCTCATCGGGAAGAAATAACGGAGTTGCAAATATCTTCGGATTTATACCAATGACAGTAGAGTCGGACTCAATGAAGCCTACATTCAGCAAAAATGACCTCATCATCTGTAAGGAGATCGACGACATCAACAGCCTTAAAGAGGGAGATGTCATCACCTTCTGGACCGTCATCGACGGCAGAAGAGTCAAGAACACCCATAGAATCGTAGAGGTCGAGGACATAGACGGTTCAAAGAGCTTCATCACACGAGGCGATAACAATCCCGTAAACGATACAGCTCCTGCTTATTCGGGAGACCTTATCGGCAAGTGGACAGAAACAAAGATAGGCGGAGTAGGCAAGTTCCTCAACTTCATGCGTACAAAGAAGGGCTTCTTCATTTGTATCGTTATACCGATGGCACTGTTCTTCCTGTTCGAGCTTTACAAGTTCATCGTTACTCTCATCGAGGCAAAGCGCCCCGAACCTGCCGAGCAGCTTGACGAGGAAGAGATAAAGAGACGTGCTATCGAGGAATACCTTGCAAGCAAGGGCGAGTCTGCCGAGAATGCGGCGGCTAAAGCCTCCGAGGCTGTTGGCAAGGCTGCCGAAAAGGCTGAGGATACTGCCGAAAAAGCCGCAGGAAATTTTGAAGAGGCTAAGAAAGAAGCCTTTGAAAAATTTGAAGCTGTAAAGCAAGAGGCTGAAAAACTTGAGAAAAAAGCAGCAGATGACGCAAAAAATATTGCGGAAAAGGCGGCTGAGACCGCTGAAAAAGCAGGTGAAGCTGCTGAATAATACGCGATATATGGGAAAGCATTTGACTTTCGGAGTATATTATGAATGAATTCTTGAAATGGTTTTTTGCATTTATTTCTGAAATGCTCAAGGGCTATGCGGATATCGTAAAGGGCTTCGGGCGAGGAATAAAGCAGATATTCAATATCAAAAACTATATAAATATCTTTAAGGAGCATTCTCAGGATTACAGCGCACTCAGCTGGGTGCTGTCGATACTGGCTATCATCATTGTCATAGCTATCTATGGACTGATATTCATGATGATAATCCTCGGAATAAGGAAGTATATCCGTTTCCGTCATTCTATCGTCAGCAATGAGGACCTTCTCGAGGAGATAAGTGAGCTTCAGCGAAAGGTGCTGAAGATGACAAAGGAAAAGGACGAGATAATGGCTATGAAGGTCGCTCAGATGGGACTTCCTGCCGGCTCGGGAGCTCTTTCCCTTGCGGACGGCACTATGGCTGCCGAGGGTGCAGAGGGCGGCGGAGATGCCGCGGCTCCTGCTGTTGTTGAGAGCGGCGTTGTCCAGACCAATGAGCACAGATTCTCAAAGCTCATCGAGGTGGACACCTTCTACAAGACCTACGAGCCGCCTGCATATGACAATGAGATAGACCTTCCCGGCATTTGCGAGAACTTCCGCAATTTCGCCTGCTCGAGAATGCATCTTTACTATGAGCCTAAGATAATCTGGCTCTTTATGGCAGGTATGGCTTCCACGAAGCTCATTATCCTCCAGGGTATCTCAGGTACAGGTAAAACCTCACTTCCGTACTCGTTCGGTAAGTTTTTGCAGGTTGACACCACTATCGCTTCTGTACAGCCTTCATGGCGTGACAGAACCGAGCTTTTCGGATACTTCAACGAATTTACCAAGAACTTCAACGAGACCGAAGTTCTCAAGAGAATATATTCATCGGGCTATAACAATGATGTAAACCTTATCCTTCTCGATGAGATGAACATCGCCCGTGTCGAGTATTACTTCGCGGAAATGCTCTCTATCCTCGAAATGCCTAACGCTGACGAGTGGGAGCTGGATATCGTTCCAAACGTATGGAGCACCGACCCTGTAAAGCTCGATAAGGGCAAGATAGTTATCCCGCAGAATATCTGGTACATAGGTACTGCTAATAACGACGACTCTACCTTTGCTATTTCGGATAAGGTATACGACCGTGCGCAGCCTATCAACCTTGACACCAAGGGCGTTGCATTTGACGCTCCCGACACACCGCCAATGAACCTCGGCTTCGATCATCTTGACAAGCTGTTCAAGGAGGCGTTCGACAAGTACCCGATCTCACAGGAAAATCTCAAGAAGATACAGCAGCTTGACCTCTGGGTAATCGAAAAGCTGAGAGTTGCCTTCGGTAACCGTATCCTCAAGCAGATGAACCTCTTTGTTCCTGTATATGTAGCCTGCGGCGGCGACGAGCTGGACGGTATCGACTACATTCTCGCAACAAAGATATTCCGAAAGTTTGAGTCTCTCAACCTTGCAATGCTTAGAGAGGAGCTTCGTGAGCTTTGCGCTTACATGACCAAGACCTTCGGAAAGAATAAGATGAACGAATCTATAGCTTATCTCGAAAGACTCCAGAAGCTGTTCTGATTCGGATAAAGAGCAGGTGAGAACAAGTGAACGACTTATACGGCAAATGGTACGAGCAGTTTGAGACGCTTTCCGAGACCTTCGGCAGTGATGAGTTATATCAGGCACTTGATTCTCTGCTGATCTCAAGCCGCAATACCTTCGCTTTCAACAGGAAAATAATGGAGAAGGCGATAGACGTATCATGGGTAGAGGCTATCGAAAACGGAATAACCCATGTGGACAACTTCCTTAGAAATCCGCGTAAGACCATTGAGGACGTGGAGGAGATAGTGCCCATAGCTCTGTCGAGAAAAACTACAGTTGAATCGGTAAAGCACTTAGCGCAGCATACCGACCTGATACAGAGCATTGACAAGAAAACGGGAAAGATAACCCCCTCAAAGATACTGAATGTCCATAAGGAGGAAAGTCTTTTCACCTATGAGAACAAGTTCGTCAATACTCTTATAGACAGACTTTACATATTCATAAATACAAGATACGAAAAGCTTGCACAGGTATCCCGTGATGAGGAGGTTTTCTCCCTCGGATATGATACCGTCGTGGACGACGGCGCAGGCGGAAAAATGAAGATAGACGTAAAGATAGAGACCGTGGACAGCCTTGATTCCTATGACGCCAACGGCTATACCGTATGGCAGCGAGTGGAAAAGCTGAAAACAGCTATTGAGGGCTACAAGGGCTCGGAGCTTTGCAGGGCTCTAGGAAACACCTATATCCGACCTCCCGTAATGCGTACCAACGCTATCATGAAAAACGTAGACCTGAAAGCTTGCCTTACCCTCTGGCAGTACATCGAGAGCTACGACAAGGTGGGCTACGAGATCAACGTGCAGAATACGGCAGTCCAGCCTCAGCAGGAGTACGTTGACGACTTCTATAAGCTGGTAATTCTGAATCTGCTGCTGTTCCGTTCGTATATGAACAACGACAACGAGGACAAGCTGAAAGAGCTGAAATCCCATACCTCAAAGCCAATGGCTCCTAAGTTCCTTAAGAAATTCGACAAGGAGCTGGCGGCGGACTACAGCGTATCCTCTGAGACTACAGCAGGATATATCGCTGCCGAGGGTACATTCAGATTTGAAAAGCGACTTCCTGTTGACCTTAATGTAATGTTCGAGCAGCTTTCCGAGATCATAAAGATCGAAACGGCGTATCTTGCCGAGCTCGAACAGACAAGGGCAGAGGAAGAAAAGCGACGGCAGGAGGAGGAAGCAAGACTTGCCGAGCAGCAGCGTATCGAAGAAGCAAGACTGGCAGAGCTGGAGCGTATCCGACTCGAAAAAGAGGAGGAAGAACGCAGAGTTCAGGAAATGCTGGAAAAGAAACGCGCCGAGCAGGAAGCAGAGGAGCGGGAGCGCCAGCGGCTTGAAGAGGAGCGTCTTGCCCGTCTGGAAGAGATACGTCTGCGAGAAGAAGAAAAGCGCCTGAAACGCGAGGAAGAAGAGCGAATCGCTGCCGAGCGTGAGCGTATCAAGCAGAACAAGGAAATGGCTCGTAACGAGCTGGGCGAGGCGGAAGGTCTCGACGAGGAGGCTCTCAAAACTAAGGAGCCCGATCAGGAAGAGCTTGAAAAGCAGGCTTACAGTGAGGTCACCGAAGAGGAGATCGAGGAAGTCAAGGCTGAACTGGAGAATGAGGCTGAGACAGAGGGTGAAGCCTTTGAGGATCCGAGAGCTGTTGCGGCACGAAAGAAGCTGGAGCAGCAGAGACTGGAAAAGGAACGAGCTGAGGCAGAACGGGCTCAGCGCCTGAAAGCCGAGAGAAAACGTCTGGAAAGCAAGCCTTTCAAGGAGATATACCGCGAATATTCGTGGAATCCTATATACGTTCTAATAAGACTTATACGGCATTTCTTAGCAGTTGTGCTGGGTATCGTGCCTGCGGATACGGATAACCCGAGGTACAGGCAGATACTTGCCGATAAGAAGAAAAAACAGGAGCTCAAGGAGCACGAAAAGCAGGAACGTCAGGATATGGAGGTGTACTACAGAAAGTACGCCCGCAGTGTTAAGTACGATTTCCTGAGATTCGTCGGCGACATGAAGTTCAAGCGCAAGAAGCGCAAGGCTGACAAGAACAAGCCGAAACCGGCATACACTCCGCCTAACAGAACTCCCGAGGAGCAGAAGACTATCGACCTTGAGATGAAGAGACTCTACAGAGAGTACCACGTAAGTGTTGTCAAGAAGATAGTTCTTGCGATTCAGGAGCGCAAAAAGGATAAGCTGGAGATAGAAAAGAGTATCCGCGAGAGCGAAGCAAGCATAAGCAATGAGGACATAGAGAAAGCCGAAAAGGACGACGGAGCAAACAGGACAGCAAATATCATTGTTGCCGTTATAACGGCGATTGCTCTTGCGTTCGTAATATACGTAATGGTTTGCTCGGCTAAGGGCAAGGCAGTAAATGTCTTCGGCAAAAGCGTTCTCAAGGTCGTAACGGGAAGTATGGAGCCTTCGATACACGTGGGCGACTACATCGTCGTTGAAAAGGCCGATACCAATGCGCTCTCAGAGGGCGATATCATCTCCTTCTATTCGGAGCAGAGCGATATCCGCGGACTTCTTGTGACTCACAGAATAGTGGGGAAGAATACTGACGGAAGCTATATTACAAAGGGCGACGCAAATCCTGTTTCGGATACGGTAAGCGTAACGCAGGATAAGATAGTCGGCAAATACACAGGCAAGGCAAGGTTCTTTATCTGGGTGAATTCCTTTGTGAATGCCAAGAAGCTGCTTCTGCTGCTGGTAGTTATACCAATGCTGCTGATATCACTTTATGAGGCAAAGACCGTTGTGAAGATAGGCAGAGAGGTGGCAGAAAAGGATAAGCTTACTCCCGATGAAAAACGTGAAGCCGCAATGCGTGAGGCTATCGAAAAGGAGAAGAAGCGCCTTGAAGAGATGGGCTTTGATCCCGAAAACGAGGTGAATACGATTGAATCAAGAGAAACTGATGAAAAGGAGAATGATTAGAGCGATCATACTCTTTATAATAACATTTGTAGCTCTTCTTGTATTCATCGCACTCTACATGGACGAGACCAAGAGGGTACAGGAAACATACCGCAAGCAGTACAAAGCGAATCTTACAAAGGTGGTTACCGACATAGATTCCTATACAAACGGCGAAGGCGATTTTGAGCTGAGATATATGCGTATCGTCAGTGACATGAGCGCGGCAAATTCATTTGTATTCCTTATAGATTGTCCTGAAGAAAAAAAGAAAGCTATCAATGAAATAACCGCGTGCCTTATGAAGTATCCCGAGCAGATGAAAACAAAGCTTGAAGAGCTGAAAACAGCAGTCAATGATATCATTGACGAGCTGGACAAGGGCTACGACGAGGTCTCGGCAGTAGTCGGAGCGGTGGATAAACAAGGATATTAGTGCAGAGGAGGTTTTACAATGGGTGAAAAAAGCCGTCTTAAAAAGGAAATAAAGCTCTGCATGAGCACCATTAAGGAGATCGAGCGAAAGCGTTCGCGTTCACAGTCGGCTCTGGTACAGGCGATCCTTTTGCAGGAGCAGCCTGATGAAATGGACGTTGAGTGGTTCAACAAGTACACAGGCGAGATAACTGCCTGCCGTAATCATATGATAGAGCTTCAGAAGAAGCTGAAATCACTCGGATAATCAAAATGGACGTCAGTGAAAAACTGACGTCCGTTTTTTGTGTTTAGCATGCTTATGATATTTATAAAATGAAAAAGCGCCTCAGTTTAACTGAGACGCAAATAAACCAAAGTGCCGTAAGCGATGTACGTGCAGCAGTTTATGAAACTGTGAGCAAGCTTGCGAGCGGCAACGTGGCAGCGGTCAAGCTGGCTCAGCTTGTGGTGGAGGCGAGGGGAATTGAACCCCTGTCCGAAAGCTCATTCATGCAACTTTCTACGAGCGTATTTTACCTATTATGATTCCCTGTAATTACCGCCGATAAACGGGCTGAAAAAACAGGTAGTCCGTATACAATTGACGGACACGGACACTTCCGCCAATCGTTCACCGCTCATCGATGCCCAAGCGAGAGCCGCGGTACTCCCTCGGTGGACAGAAGCTGACTTAAGCAGCTACCAGTTCGCTATTTCTAGAAACTGTAATGTTATTTCTTGCGTTTATATTTAAACGTGGCGCAGGTTATGGAGATCACGCCATTCTCCGCTCGCTTATCACACTTCAAAACCCCCGTCGAAACCTTTACGCCCCCATAAAAAATGAGGGTACAGGTTAGGGAGCTGCAGTGCTCCGAATAATATTATAACTTGTTTTTGAAGATTTGTCAACTGCTAAAAATGACGAATCGAGTCTTTTCAAGCCATTAGCTTGTAGGAGCGCATAGTGTGCACCCGTCGGATATCATAACAAGGTGATTTCTTGTTTTTCCGCGTCAACGTGAGCCATAGCTCCGTAGGGGAGGATAGCTCTCGGAGTTCCGTGACCGAAGTTCACATTATAGAGTATGGGGAGCTCCGCATTATTGACCACATCGCGCCAGACGTCCTTGTATTCCTCATAATACTTCTCGTTCATGGGCTTGCCGATGATAATGCCGTTGATATTGCCGAAAACGCCCTCGTTTTCCAGAGCTTCAAGGTATTCTCTCAGCATTTCGGGAGTCGGCATTACCTCGCTTGTTTCAGCAAATAGTATCTTGCCGCGCCATTCCTCGGCTGTGGGGAAGATATTGTATTTTCGAGTCATCTCGCTCTGTTTTGCGAAGTCCTCTTTAAGCTGCGGACATATCTCAAATTCATTGGCAAGAAGCTCAGCGAATCTGTCGGCATTGCCTGCAATGAGCATTTCACCCATGCTGTCGATACAGCCGCCAAGCAGCTCGCCCTCGAATACGGGAGCGCCCTGCAAAAGCTCATATCCGTGCTCCTCTTTGTGGGAGACAGGCATAGTTCCCACAGCGTTTGCGGAGAAGTCTGTTCTGTCCTCATACCACACATCTGAGGGAGTAATCTTCCTGCCGTGATATGGCTTGAAGCAGCTCTCAAACTGCGCCTTTGAGTAGGGGATCATATCACCTGAGAGCTCCGCCAAGTCGCACATGAGAGCCTGACCGTAGAAGGTCTGCAAGCCCAGTCTGCGGAGCATGAAATGGTTATTCGTAGTATCCGAAAATCCCAGAAAGAACTTAGGGTGCTGACGGACAGAGTTTATGAACTCCTCGTCCTCTATGAGATAGGGGAAGGTGCGGAAAGTTTCGATACCGCCGATAGCGGTTATTATACCCTTTACGGAGTCATCGAGAAAGGCGGCTTTCAGGTCTGCGGCACGAGCCTCGGGGTGACAAAGGATATAGTCCCTGCCCATGAGGGCGTGTTCGGTGAAAACGGGTTCAAGACCAAATTCACGGAGCATTTTTAAGCCCAGCTCTTTTTCGTGAGCACAGTAGGACTCGCCGATAATTCCGCTCGAAAGACATATCACGGCGAACTTATCGCCTTTTTTCAGTGGCTGTGGGTATATCATTGTGAAGTCCTCTCGTTACTGGTTGCGTGATTTGAGATTGCGGTCTATCTCACGGTTGGCGTCGCGCTTTGCTATATCAGCTCGCTTGTCGTAGAGCTTCTTGCCCTTGCAGAGCCCCACCTGCACCTTTACACGGGAGTCCTTGAAGTAAAGGCTAAGCGGAATGAGGGAAAGTCCCTCCTGTTTAAGAGTTCCGTAGAGTTTATTTATCTCTCGCTTGTGCATGAGAAGCTTTCTCACTCTCATGGGATCGCGGTTGAAGATATTGCCTTTCTCATATGGGGAGATATGCATACCGCGGACGAAAAGCTCGCCCTTATCTATAGAGCACCATGAGTCCTTGAGGTTGACGCCGCCCTGACGTATGGATTTTACCTCAGTGCCAACAAGCTCGATACCTGCTTCATAGGATTCGAGTACGAAATAATCATGTCTTGCCTTGCGGTTCTCGGCAATAGTTTTAGTACCTTTTGAGCGCATTTTATCATCTCCTGTTCATGTAAAAATTATACACTATCGCAGAAAAAAAGTCAACTGAAAACAGTGTCAAAGTAAGCTGATGTACAAAGAAACAGCCCGAGAATACTCAGGCTGTTGATTCGGGACGTCGAGGACGCCGTCCCCTACAAATGCTTTCAGATAGTCAACTGTAGGGGCTGGCGTCCCCGACAGCCCATTGATATTGAAAATAGCGTTAAGCTGTTATTTGTTCTGCTCGTACTTAGGCATGAGCTGCAGCTTATGGAGATTAGCTCTGTGCATACGGTCTATCTTTTCCTTTATCTCGGGAACTGAGCTAAGGTCGTCCAGACCGCGGATATACTTGTCCAGCATAGCATATGTGAAGCCGAGATTCTCCTCGTCAGTCTTGCCGCAGAGACCGTCTATAGGTGTTTTGTGGACAAGCTCATTTGGAAGTCCCAGATATTCGCCCACCTGCAATACCTCGGTAACTGTCAGGTCGGAAAGGGGAGAGAAGTCTCCTGCTGCGTCGCCGAATTTAGTGGAATAGCCCACCCAGTCCTCGGAAAGGTTGCAGGTATTGACAACTCTGCCGTTATGGCTTGCTGCAACTGCATAGAGAGTAGTCATTCTGATTCGTGCCGGAGTATTTACAACAGCCTGATTTGAGGGTTCCATGTGCTTTTTCAGCTCGTTCATGAATGTGGAAACTGTTTCACCGATATTGATAGTGTAGCTCTTTATGCCAAGAGTATCTACCAGCAGACGGCTGTATGCAATGTCAGCCTGTTCGCCCTGAGGCATGAGGACGCCGATAACTCTGTCCTTGCCGAGAGCCTTTACGCATACCGCAGCAGCTACGGAACTGTCCTTGCCGCCTGATATGCCGATAACAGCCTTTGTCTGCGGAGTTGCTGTTTTCTCAAAGAGGTCGCGTATCCACTGTACTATTTCATTTGTGACCTGTTCAGCGTTAAAACTATAGCTCATATTTATACGCTCCATTCTATTCAACTATCATCTGAACGACTTTCATTGCGTTCAGAGCATTTTCGTGGCTTTCGGGAGAAACTCCTGCACAGCAGTCCGAAATTACCCTAACGGGTATCTCGGGATATGCCGCCTTGATTATCATAGCGTTTGAAATTACGCAGATATCGGTGCATACGCCGATGAACAGGAACTCCTCGATATCCTTGCCGTCGCCTATTATCTCGGGCAGGTTTATTGCGCCGAAGGTAGGCTTCTCCACGATAGTGCAGTCCTTGCCGAGAGTCTTTTCCACCTCGGGAACGAGCTTCCAGCCCTCAGAGCCGCGGATACAGTGGGGAACAGGGAGATTCTTTCCCTCCTGAGTATTCATGTAGTCCTCGGTGTGAGTATCAAGGGTAGCGATTATGCGTCCGTCCTTTTCTGACTTGCGGAACTCGTTTATCTTCTTAACGACATTTGCCGTAACAGCGGCAGTCTGGGGGTTGCCCAGAACTCCTGTGGTGAAGTCGTTCTGCATATCAATGACGATAAGTACTTTCATGGGGTTAGCCTCCTTTAGATAAAGTTTTTGAACTGTATGGGAATGGTCTCAGACCATTGCCTTTTTGATAGCTGCAAGGAGCTCGTCATATGTCTCGAAAGCAGGGAGCTCAGGGTGATCCTTCTTTATCTGCTCTGTGCTTCTGAAGAGGAAACCAGCCTTGCTTGCTTCTATCATGCCGAGGTCGTTGTAGCTGTCGCCGCTTGCGATAGTATCGTAGCCGATAGACTGGAGAGCCTTTACTGTAGTGAGCTTTGACTTCTCGCAGCGCATCTTGAAGCCAGTTATCTCGCCGTTGGGAGCAACTTCAAGGGAATTGCAGAAAATTGTAGGCCAGCCCAGCTTCTTCATAAGAGGAGCTGCGAACTGTGTGAATGTATCGCTGATGATGATTACCTGACCAAGCTCGCGGAGCGCGTCGAGAAACTCCTTAGCGCCTTCCATAGGCTCGATCTTAGCGATAGTGTCCTGTATTTCTTTAAGACCGAGACCGTGCTCCTTGAGAACGCCGAGACGCCAGTTCATGAGCTTGTCGTAGTCGGGCTCGTCACGGGTAGTCTTTTTGAGTTCGGGAATGCCGCTTGCCTCAGCAAAAGCGATCCAGATCTCAGGTACGAGAACTCCTTCAAGGTCGAGACAGGTTATATACATAATAAATTCCTCCGTTTAATAAGATATACTCATATTATACTACTTTTGTAGTTATTTGTAAAGTCCCAATGTAGGGAACGCCGCCCTCGGCGTTCCACTAAGTTGAGAGTTGAGAGTGTAAAGTTGAGAGTTTAGGTGTTCGCTTTGCTCACATTATTTAAATAATGTCTCCGCAGGAGACACCATAACTCTTAACTCTCAATTCTCAACTCTCAACTAAAAAAGCGCAGCTTTGCGCTGCGCTTTTTGCTTATTTTGCTGCTGTAAATGCTGCAACACCGCAAAGTGTAGCAACAGTTATGATGGCTGCTGCGAGAACAACACCGCAGGCAACTGCGACAATGCTCTTCTTGAAGTCAATTTCAAGAAAGCTTGCTGCAAGAGTGCCTGTCCATGCGCCAGTACCCGGGAGCGGAATGCCAACAAAGAGGAGAAGTGCCCAGAACATCCCCTTTCCTGCCTTTTCTTTGAGCTTTTCGCCGCCGCTGTGTCCCTTTTTAAGGCACCATGTAAAGAACTTGCCGATAACGGGCTTGTCAGCGCCCCATTCAAGGACTTTCCTTGCAAAGAGGTAAATAAACGGTACAGGTATCATATTGCCGATCATACAGATGATAACAGCGTGATACCATTTCACTCCCATGCTTACGCCAACAGGAATGCCGCCTCTCAGCTCAAAAATAGGCACCATTGATAACAGAAACGTAAAAATATATTTTTTCATATCATAACTCGCTTTCCTAAAAATTCACAAGTCTTATTATCGCATATTTTTTGTCTGTAGTCAAGCTTTTTCGGGATTTTTTTATTTTTTCTGCGGACAGTTGACGAAATCACGGCTATAGTATATAATATTATTGTTTGAAAATTTATGATAACAAAGGAAAGTTTATTATGAAAATAAGAAAAATAACGGCTCTTGCCGCTTCACTTACAATGCTTGCAGGCTTTGCTTCCTGCTCTTCAAAATCAGTGGGAAAGATAGAGGGCGCAGACAGTCCTGCCGAGAAAACAACGGCTGCCGAGGTGACTACAGCTCCCGTGACAACGACTGCAAGTACTGCTGAAACAACTACAGTACCGCAGTCCGCAGGGGCAAAGGGCAATATCTACGACGCAAAGGGACATCTCCTCGTTTCAACTTCCGAGGACGGAAAGCGCAGAGTTTTTGCTGACGAGTACGCGGTATCCTTTGCCAATATCCTCACTACCATGTCCGAGGGCTACGATACAGCCTTTGAGGATATACTTACAAAGACTTCTCCGAGCGGCAGTCCGCAGGCGATAAAGCTGACGCTGGACGGCGACGTGCAGAATCAGATATACAGCTACATGGAGAGCAATAACATTGTTGGCGCGGCTGTAGTTCTCCGTACAGACGGCTCTATCATGGCACAGGTAAGCTATCCATCATACGATCCCAATGCAGTTGCCGACCAGAAATACGACGAGGACCTTGCATGGGGCGACGTGGGAAACAAGGCTTTCAGCAACTATGAGCCCGGCTCATGCTTCAAGATAATGTCCGAGGTCATCTCCGACAAGCACGGCGTTTATTCACTTCATGATGACGGCACATGGGATTTCGGCAACGACCACCCCATTGTAAACTGGGATCACGAGACCAACAAGGCGAGCTACCCCATGGAGCGCTCACTCAGCTCCGCGTTTATAAACTCCAGCAATATCTTTTTTGCAAAGGCTTTCGATAATATCGGCGAGGACGCCGTTCTCAGCGATTTAAAGACCATTTTTCACTTCGGAGCTGATGATTCCGACGATATCAAGTGCGATTTCGGAGTTCTCAGCAACAACATCGAGATAGAGGACGTTGACGATCTCCGCAGAAGCGCGTTTGGTCAGTCAAAAGTCCTGACCTGCCCTATATTCCTCACCGCTCTTGGCAGAGAGGCTGTATTCGGCGATATGGTAACTCCGTTCGTGCTGAAGGACATCGTTGACAGCAGCGATCCCAATACAAAGATAGGTGACGGCTCAAAGGCTTACGATGTTATAGCTTCAATTCCGCCCGAGTGCCGCGATAATCTTCTTAACGGCATGAGAGGAGTAGGCTCTGATATCGGAGTTTACGTGGCGGGAAACTACAGCTTCTATGCCAAGACAGGCACAGCCGAGGGCTGGCGCGGCGATTATCTCTACATAACAGGCTGCGCTAAGAACAACAGCGACAACGGCTCACAGACTTATGAAAACTACGATAACTACGGCGAAACAGGTTCTTATGTAGTTGTTATGGAGATACAGAACCCCGCTGACCACGGTTTTGAGTTTGCATCACAGTCCGCAGGACTTTATAACGGTATCATGAATATCGTTGCAGGTAAATAAATGTCGAAAAATCCCTTTTGCAGCCGCGAAAGGGATTTTTTATCATTATTTTTTAATATTTTTTAAAACGTATTGACGAATTAAGGAAATAAATGTATAATAATAGTAGACTTTCCGCGCTGCGGTCTGCGGCGCTAAGCACACATATCAATTTAGGACGGTAATCAGTAATGATAATCAGGGGAAAAAGACTTATGCCGCTGTTAATAGCAGCAGCAGCGGCGCTGTCGTTTCCGTCCTGTTCAGCAGAGGTAGGACAGTTTGAAGTCCACAATGATAAAAGCTCCCGCTCGGCAAGGCAAGAAACTACAGAAGAGACTGCTGCTCCAGAAACCACTGTAACTACTACAACTGAATTCGTATATAGGGGGAACATATACGATACCAATCACAGGCTTCTGACCTATGGCACATATGCCTATGAAAACGAGGATCAGCGCTATTACGGCGAGGACTGCGGTTATCCATTCGGAAATATAATCAGTGTGGCTTCGTCAGGTCTTGACGAGGCGCTTAAAGACCTGCTCTGCACCAAGAATCCAACCCCTGTTAATGAAAGCAATAATGTTGGCGAGTCGGTAAGACTTACCATTGACGCAGATAAGCAGACAGAATTATGTACATATATGGCTAATATGGGTATGGCAGGCTCCGTAGTCGTGCTGAGAACGGACGGCTCCATAATGGCGGAGGCTTCTTACCCCAACTATGATCCTGAGCTGTTCTACTCCGATACTGAGTACAGCAGCAATCTCTACAGCGGCACGTTGCAGAACAAGGCGTTCCAGAACGCTTCGCCGGGTTCATGCTTCAAGATAATGTCCGAGGTCATTGCCGACAAGAACGGCATACACACTGTCTATGACGACGGCGAGTGGTTCGACAGCGGCGCTACTATTGTGAACTGGGATCACGATTCGGGTATGTATCCTATCCCCGAAAGAACTCTCAGCTCCGCGTTTGTAGGTTCCAGCAATATCTTCTTCGCAAAGGTATTCGACCAGCTTGGCTCGGAAAAGGTCCTTGAAGAGCTTGGCGGCATTTTCCACTTCTGCGATCCTATAGACTGCGATTTCGGAACTATCCAGAATAATATCGAGATATACTGCCTTGACGACCTGCGCAGGAGCGCATTCGGTCAGTCCTATGTAAAGACCTGTCCGATATATCTTGCGGCTCTTGGCAGAGAGGCTGTTTTCGGCGATATGGTAAAGCCCTTTGTGGTACAGCAGGTAGTTGATACCACCGATCCCAATAAGGAGTGCGCAAAGGGAAGCGCTCCCTATGAAGTCATAGCAAGCATACCAAAGGAGTACCGACAGAATCTTCTTGAGGGAATGAGGGGCGTTGCTAATAATATAGGCGTATACGTTCCCGAAAACTACGAATTCTTCGCCAAAACAGGAACTGCGGAGACAGGCGCAGGGGACTTCTTGTATATCACAGGCTGTCTCAGGAACGTTGCCGACAAGTCAGCAGAAAAGCCTGTTTACAGTGACTACAGCAATTACGCTCAGGACGGTTCATACATAATCGTTATGCAGCTTCAGAATCCTGCGGATTTCGGCTTTAATTTCGCCAGTGAGACAGGTTTCCTTTATCAGGGCATTGTAAATATCGTGCTTTCGGAATATTGATAATACAAAAGTTAAAGCCATAGTACATGATGTGCTATGGCTTTATTAGCATAACAGGAGTTTTTTATGGACATTTTTAAGAAAAGAACTGTGATAATAACGGCTGCCGCTTTATGCTCATTCGGTATCCATATGTATGCATATGCGGCTGACGAGCCATACTACACTGTTAAAGCTCCGCAGGGTGAGGAAAACGGAGTCCTGACTCTTGCCGACGGACAGAAATGGTACAAAGTCAACGGATTCGAGGACGAAAACGACTACATCATCTGCGTAAAGGGCAGCGACGGCAGTCAGAAAATATTTACCGCTGAGGACAGCCGCAGCAGCGAGTATATCTGGCATTATTTCAGAAGAACTATCGTCACCAGTGTTGCTCCGAAGTATACCACGCTGTCATCAAGCTCGTTTCGCCTTACCTACCATGAGGGGCAGCTCTATACCTCCGCAGACTGGTGGACTGACGGCGACAATGTGTGGGATTACAGCGGTGGTACTCTGAACTTCAGCGAAAACGGCAGTATCCATTATCTGAAATACACCGAGGAAAGCAACAGACCTTTTTCCTGCACTGATAATGTGGCGGAGGCGGCTCAGGTCTGCATTTACGCCAAGGGTGAGCAGCTTAGCCGCTGTATCGGTCGGCAGCCAGCCGCCGAGAGCTATGTCATAGAGGGCAGCGGCTATGCCGCGCCGAAATTCACGGTAGAGCTGTCTGATAAAAACATCATCACGGACAGCGTGAAATGGTTCGTGGACGGCGAGGAGCAGGACTGCGCAAAGCTTACATTCACGGCAGATTCTTTGAAGGGTAAGCCTGTGGGAGTTCATCGCGTGGGCTGTCTTATCGAGGGACACGACGCCGACGGCGTTCACTACAGGGAGCGCTCTGCGGATGCGGCTTTTGTTATTGCAAAGGGAGTTCTGCCCGATTCATTCATGTCGTTCTCGGATATCCATGAGCAGTATGAGTTCATAGACCGCGCCGTTGAAAAGATAATGGAGAGCACAGGCGGCTATATCCCGTCACTGGTGGTCTGCACAGGAGACCTTGTAAACGGTCCTACAGCAGACAAGGACAGAATGCTGAACAGGTATTACCCTCAGATAGTGTCCCATTTAGGCGGACTTGACGCTGTGTTCGTATCGGGAAATCACGACTCGGGAGAAGCAGCTTCTGTTATGTCGCTCAGAGCTTGTCTTGGAGCTGATAAGGATAACGGCTTCGGCGGCGGACAGGTTTTCCGCGGTATGTCCGAGGCTGTGAAAGCAAATGGCAGAAACAGTAAATATGCCAAGGGTATCACGGTATACGGACTGAACTTCGAGAATGCTCTTTACAAAAATGGCAATGAATTTACTTATTCTTACGACAGAACGCTGAAAGACCTTGACGGCTTCCTGAAAAAGACAGCCGAAAATTACAAAGGCGAGCTTGTGGTGATATCCGCACATTCGGGACTTCATGTTCTGGGAATTCAGCCCGAGTGCGTCAACGCAAACGGCAGGTCTATCGGCAAATGGATAGGCGAAAATCAGTACAATATCGACAGTTCCTACGAGCTTGTGAAGCTTATCAACAGCTATGCCGAAAAGTACGATATGGATATAATGTACCTGTTCGGTCACGACCATTCACGTGGGGAGACAGAGTTCATACTCAGCGACGGTGATACTCTCATAAGCACCGAAAAATACGCCGATTCAAGCTATAATTCGCAGGAGCTCAGCTTCACATACGGTCATTCGGGATTTCTTTCAACGACAATAGGCAGTGCAAATGCACGTTTCAGTTTGATTTACCGTGACGGAGACCATTATTCCTACAATATCATGAACCTTGACGGCGAGACAGTCCGTCACAGGGATATCAAGGCAAAAAGCGACTTCATCGAGCCTGCTTTGTCAACAACAGCGGCAAGCGTTACCACAGCGCTGTCTGCGGCAAAGGCAAAGGACTCCGCAGACAGTCCGAAAACAGGGGACAGGTCGGCGGCTGTGCTTGCTGCTGTGCCTGTAGCTTTATTTGTCTTTTTCCTGAGCAGAAAGAGAAAAAATAAGTGATATAAGTCCGGATATGTAACTTGTTTGCGTATTCGGACTTTACTTTTGTAACCCAGTCGGCTCCTTTTTCATAGTATGTAATGTGCGGAGGACTTCTGCACTTGTTCTCCGCGCAGGAAAGGAGGACATATCAATGAAATTGGATCTTTTTGACGATATGGAAGGCTTGATTCTCCATGAGCGCGAAAATTCCATGGGCGCAATGGAAATGAAGCTCAATATTTCAAATAACGGAAACGATTCTGTATCACGTTTCCCTGCAAAAACGCCCCTTGCAATGGCATACGTGCCGTTTCAGCAGTGGGGAGAGACCTACGGCGACGATGAGGCGCTCAGCAAGGGAACACTTTTCCCCGAGCTTGACTTGCCCTTTTCTGGAGGAGGCGACAGCAGATGAATGAGCAGAAAATGCTTCTCAGCAAGATAAAGAAGTACGATTTTACTCTCAAGGAGCTTAACCTTTATCTTGACACCCACCCGAACTGTCGGCGCGGTCTGGCTATGTTCCAGAAGTACAGGAAACTCCGTGAGAATGCTGTTGACGAGTATACACGGAAATTCGGACCGCTCACACCCGATCAGGTGAACAACAGCGAGCGCTGGACATGGACTGACGATCCGTGGCCGTGGGAAAGGAGATAATCTATGTGGCAGTATGAAAAAAAATTACAGTACCCTGTAAAAATAAAAACGCCAAATGCAAAGCTGGCAAAGGTCATTATTTCACAGCTTGGAGGTCCTGACGGCGAGCTTGCTGCGTCCCTGCGCTATCTCAATCAGCGCTATGCAATGCCATACGGCGAAGTAAAGGGGCTTCTGACCGATATCGGAACTGAGGAGCTGGCTCACTTCGAGATGATATCGGCTATACTTTATCAGCTTACCAAGGACCTTTCCATGGAAGAGATAAAGAAAAGCGGCTTTGACACTTATTTTGTAGACCATACCACAGGCATTTATCCTGTAGCGGCTTCGGGAACTCCCTTTACTGCAACTTATTTCCAGTCAAAGGGCGATATCATAACCGATCTTTCTGAGGATATGGCTGCCGAGCAGAAGGCGAGAACCACCTATGACAATATCCTCAGACTTGCTGACGATCCCGATGTACGTGATCCTATCCGTTTCCTCCGCGAGCGCGAGATAGTTCATTATCAGCGCTTTGGAGAAGCTCTGAGGATAGCGCAGGATAAGCTGAACTCCAAGAACTTCTATGCCTGCAATCCTTCTTTCGATAAAAACTGCGGCAAAGTTTGATACCGCTGGGTAATACTTTATATTTGATTTACTGCGCGTATAAATGATGGCTTCTTATTTCGTTATAATATATAAAAAGAACGCTTGTGTTTAGCTGAAACAGCGAAATAATGCAAAAATCTTCAATTTATGCTTGACTTACTGAGAGTATTATGTTATAATGTATACAAGAAAAGTACTTGACTTATCCGATGCCTGAACATCGGAAATGAAAAGTATAGATGGGGAATCGAAAGAGGATAATGAAGCTGCCGATTTTTGTCGGCAGCTTCGTGCGTTTACGACGGCTTTTGCGGGAATAATTCGGGAGGAACCGACTTTTTTTACCTGAATAAGCTGTTTCTGAATGCGGAGAAACGTCCGAACCCACAGAAAAAAAGGATAATGCGGCGGAAAATGTTGAGAATAATTGCTTTGCAGGCATCTCCCGAGCTGATATACTTGCTTTAAAAGGAGTGAGTGAAGTGAAAAGGATTCTTTTCGGCATTTTTGCCGCTGTTTTTTTGCTTATGACCGCAGTTTTTAAAGCTTACGGAGCGGAAAAAGATAATCTTGAATATTCCATTATCGGCGGCGAAGCGGTGATAGTCGGCTTCAAGGGGGAGCCGACAGAGGTCGAAATCCCCGATTTTATCGGCTGTTACCCCGTTACTGAGATACGTGACAACGCATTCTGTAATTGTACATCGCTGAAACGCATGACTCTGCCAGATACTCTTACGAAGATAGGACATCACAGCTTTTATGGCTGTTATTCACTGGAAAGTGCGGAACTTCCTGAGGGACTTGCCGAGATTAGCGAGGGCTGCTTCTGCGGCTGTACGGGACTGACGTCTGCGTCGATACCCGATACTCTGGAGATACTGCCCGATTCCTGCTTTCGAGCCTGCACATCGCTTAGGGAGATAAAGCTGCCGGATCAGCTGAAAGATATAGGAAATTTCTGCTTTGCAGGCTGCACTTCCCTTGAAAAAGCCGAGACAGGGGAGGAACTGCTTTCAGTCGGGGAGAGGGCTTTTTTTATGTGCGGCAGGCTTAAAAGCCTTTACATTCCGCCTGTTTGCAAGCAAATTGGCTCTCAGGCTGTGGGCTATACCTGTGACGGGAATATAGTGCTTCGTCAGCGGGAGCTCCTCGTAAAGGGGAGTAAAGGTTCTGTCGCGGAGCGCTATGCCGAAGAAAACGGCTTTCGCTTTTATGAAGCAGAAAAGGCTTCGGAGGCATTTTCGGTGACGGGAACTGATAATGGGGCTGAGGAAAAACGCTTATGTGAGGTGTTTGTTGGAGCTGTTATAGTTTTGATACTGATATTATCCTTTCTGAGAATTGTTTTTACTGATTGGTCAGACCAGTGGCTTAAATAATTAACGCTTAATGCTGCTCTGACCATAAATTGCGTTTAATGAAATACTTATCATTTTGAGGAATATTTGCAGAAATAGCTTGCTTTTTCTGTAAAAATATGCTATGATATATATGTGTGTATGCGTTAAGTCCGATATTTAAGATTAGGCACTTAAATTATCGGTTTAATAAATATTATACAATGATCTGGAGGGATCAAATTGAAGAAAGAAAAACTAAAGCGGTCCGTGAGCACTGTAGCGGCTGCTGTCATCGCTGCGGCGGCGATGAGCCTTCCCTCTGCGCCGAAAGCTCCTGCGGGAGTATCGGCTGCCGACAATGTCCTCAAATATGAGTTCGAGGACGGCAAGACCAGCGGAGGAAAGATCCATTCAAACGGAGTTTCAGACGTAAAGCTTGGCGACTTCCCCGAAGATACCGACCTTAGCGGATACTCGGGAAAGGGCTTTGCTTACCTCGACCAGAAGGGTACTACCCTCAGCGTTGAGGTCGATGTGCCCGAGGCAGGTCTCTATGAGCTGACCATTTGCTACTGTGAGCCCAGCGATCCGCGCAAGAAGGTGCAGTACCTCAATGTCAACGGCGTGAATCAGGGAGAGCTGACCTGTCCCTACACCAACAAGTTCGCCGAGACCTCAGGCGGCGTGGTAAACCTCAAAAAAGGCAAGAACACCATTGAGCTCAAGGCTTACTGGGGCTATACCTTCTTTGATTACCTTACCCTGAAGCCTGCTTCCGAGAAGCTGACAAATCTCTCACCTACGAGAGAGCTGTGCAACCCAAAGGCTTCCGAAAGTACAAAGAGGCTTTACAGCTACCTCTGCGACGTCTACGGAAAGCACGTCATCTCAGGTCAGCAGGAGTACTGCGGCGACCACAACTACAATCTGTGGAACAGTCCCGATGTGTTCATCAAGGACAACGAGGCGGAGTTTGAGTACATCAAGGAAAAGACAGGCAAGCAGCCTGCTATCCGCGGTATCGACTTCCTTGCCTACAACACCTCTTCGGACTGGCGCGACCACGCTCCAGAGCGTGTTATCGAGTGGGTAAACAAGTACCACGGCATCGCAACTGTCTCATGGCACTGGAACGTGCCCTGCGAAAAGGGAAGCGACGACGTTGCGTTCTATGTTGAATCCGCAAATCCAAAGTTTACAACATTCAGTATTTCCAAGGCTCTCGAAGAGGGAACATGGGAAAACGAAGTCATAATGAAGGATATCGAGCTCATAGCAGGCGAGTTCAAGAAGCTCAAGGACGCCGATGTTCCTGTACTTTTCAGACCTCTCCACGAGGCTGAGGGCGCATGGTTCTGGTGGGGAGCAGAGGGACCTGAGCCCTGCAAGGAGCTCTACCGTCTCCTCTATGACAAGCTGACCAACGAGTATGGTCTGGACAATATCATCTGGATATGGACAAGCTCAACTTCACCTGCCGCCAAGGACTGGTATCCGGGCGACGATGTTGTGGATATCCTCGGCTGCGACAAGTACAACTGTGCAGACGGTGTGGCTAACCTCAGCTCTATAGCGTCTACATTCTACAGCATGGTCCAGATAACCGACGGTCAGAAAATGGTGACCATGTCCGAGAACGACTCTATACCGTCACTTGAAAATCTCGTAAACGACAAGGCCGCATGGCTTTACTTCTGCCCGTGGTACATGAACTACCTCACAAGCGAGCAGAACAACCCTGTTGACAACCTTATCGAGATATACCAGAGCGACTACTGTATCACTCTTGACGAGCTGCCCGACTTAAAGAAATATCCTATAAGCGGCGGCGGTGAGACAGTTGTCTCGGTAACTACTACAAAGCCTGCTGTTACTACAACCACCACAACAGCAAAGACTGTCAGTAGTACAACAACTACAGCAGTTACCACAACAGCTCCTAAGCCGACTTCGACAACTTATTCAGCGGTTACCACTACAACAGTGAAGCCCACTGACGGCAAGTATAAGAAGGGCGACGCAAACTGCGACGGCTCAGTTGATATGGGCGATGTTGTACTGGTAATGCAGTCTCTGGCAAATCCCAATAAATTCGGCACAAGCGGCTCCGACGCAAAGCACATTACAGTGCAGGGCACGGAAAACGCCGATGTTGACACCACAAGCAAAGGACTCACTTCAAACGACGCTCTGGAGATACAGAAGTATCTTCTCGGTCTTTCAAAGTGGGATAAATAAAAAATAAATATTGGTTCACATTAAAAGGGAGGAATTATGATGAATCACAAAAAACTGACCGCAGCGTTACTTAGTATCGTTACTGCGGCAACTTCACTGTGCTCGGTGATATCGCCTGTAAATGCGGTAGACGCTGACACTACTGAGGAGCAGCAGTTCTGCGCTCCCATAAGCGAGGTCGTTAAGGACTCGGGACTTGATATCGACTATGCCCGTGCACTTCAGTACTCGCTCTATTTCTACGACGCAAATATGTGCGGAGAATTCAAAGAAAACGAGAACAGGCTCTCATGGCGCGGCAGCTGCCACACCTATGACGCTCATGTTCCTATGATAGAGTGGGACGGCGTTACTACAAAGACCAGCACAGGCGGTACTAACCTTTCAGCAGAATTCATGTCCAAGTACAAGGACATTCTCGATCCTGACGGTGACGGCACTATCGACGTTGCAGGCGGCTTCCACGACGCAGGCGACCACGTTGAGTTCGGTATGCCTGAGAATTACACAGCTGCTACTCTCGGCTGGGAATACTATGAGTACGGCGACGTATTCAAGAAGCTCAAGCAGGACGAACACATGGAGACTATTCTCCGCCACTTCAACGATTATCTTATGAAGTGTACATTTATCGACGATGACGGCAAGGTCATCGCTCACTGCTATCAGGTAGGCGAGGGCAACATAGACCACGCTATCTGGAACAGCCCTGAGGTTGATACTATGCCTCGTCCGGCATTCTTCCTTACAGCTGAGAAGCCGCAGATCGATTATGTTGTTTCAGCCTGTGCTTCACTGGCTATCAACTACCTCAACTTCAAGGAGAGCGATCCCGATTACGCAGCCAAGTCGCTGAAATACGCAAAGGCTCTCTGGAAGTTTGCGAACGACGCTATCGAAGAGTACGGTCCTACAAGCACAAAGGACAAGGATATGCTTATCTCAGATAACGCTGACGGTCCTGTACAGTTCTACAAGTCAAGCAAGTGGGAAGACGACTACTGCTGGGCTGCTGCATGGATGTATATTGTAACAGAGGACGAGAAGTCTTTCGATTACGCTGTTAAGATATTCGATTACTACGCTCCTTCGGGCTGGTGCTACTGCTGGAACGATATGTGGAGCGGTGCAGGCGTTATGTGGGCTATAGTAAACCAGCAGCACCCTGAGCTCGACCTCGTTCAGAAGGTCAGAGACGCACAGGGCAAGAACCAGTATGTTTTCGACAACTTCTGGGACGACGACTGCGTAGGCAAGTGCCTCAAGGCATGGAAGCAGAAGGAGACTCCCGGCGGATTTGCTCACCTTGACACATGGGGCAGCTGCCGTTACAATACTGCTATGCAGTTCATCTGCCTCATCTATGATAAGTACGTAAATGACAGCAAGCCAAGCGAGTGGAGCGAATGGGCTAAGAAGCAGATGGATTACGTTCTCGGAAAGAACGATATCAAGTACAAGGAAGATGCCAAGTACGCAGTTCTTGCAGGCAAGAACGGTACTCACGGTCCAAGAGCATTCGTTGTCGGCTATAATGACAGCGCTGTAAAGAATCCTCATCACCGTGCAGCTTCAGGACTCCTCATGGCTGAGGATCCCCGTGAGCAGAAGCACATTCTCTGGGGCGCTCTTGCAGGCGGTCCTGACGCAAGCGACGGACATGACGACGCTACAAAGGACTGGACAGAGAACGAGGTAACTATCGACTATAACGCTTGTCTCCCGGGTGCAGCAGCAGCTCTCTATGCTGTATACGGCACTCCAGAAATGGCTATAACTCCAAACTTCCCACCTGAGGACGAGAAGAGAGTTTACGGCACAAACGGCGGCGACGGCGGCGGAAGCGGCTACTGGATAGAGGCTATCGGCGTTGACAAGCCAAACCTCAACGGCGACGGTTCAGGTACAACACAGGTATCCTTCAAGGTTCTCTCAGGCGAGAGCAATCCTTCAAAGAAGACATCAGTACGTTACTTCTTCAATGTAAGCGAAATGGCTAAGGGCATCGACGGCCTCGGCGAGGTTCGTGAGCTCTACGATCAGTCAAGCACTGAGGACGGAGCTATCGGCGCTGACGGTAAGCTCACAGGTCCTTTCAAGTACGACAAGGTCGCTGATACCTACTATGTTGAGATAACATGGGAGGACTACGTTATCGCAAACTCAGGAAAGAAGTACCAGTTCGATCTCGGTATGTACTACGGCGACGTATGGGATCCTAAGAACGACTGGAGCTACAAGGATCTTAAAATAGGCGACAGCACAGACTTCTTCGCAGTTGACGATCCGCCGGAGCAGCGCACAGACTATATCTGCGTATACGACGACGGCGTTCTCGTAGGCGGTACTGAGCCTGACGGAACAAAGCCCGCTGCTAAGGAAGAGGACAAGACCACAACTACTACAAAGCCAAAGACAGTTACAACTACCACAACAAAGAGCGGCGCAACAACTACAGCCAAGACTACCACAACAACTGCAGGTCCTACAACAGTTACTACAACTGCAAGCGAAAATCCAAACAGCGACGTCAAGGTAACAAAGGCTGGCGACGCTAACTGCGACGGCGCAGTAGATATGTCTGATGTTGTTCTTATCATGCAGGCTCTCGCAAACCCCAACAAGTACGGTCTTGAGGGTTCTGAGAAGAAGCATATTACCGAGCAGGGCTCTGCAAATGCAGACGTTGACACAAAGGTAAAGGGAATCACAGCAAACGACGCCCTTATGATACAGGAATTCCTTCTCGGCAAGGTAAAAACTCTGTAAAATAACGAAAGCTGCACTGAAAAGTGCAGCTTTTTTTATGCCATAATTTACTTGTTGTTTTCGCTTTTTGTGTATGTTATAATTTTACCGTAATCCATAAAGGAGTTGAGCATACATGAAAAAAAGAAGATACGGCTTGTTCGGGAGCTTCGGCAATGCAATGGCTTTCGGGAAAAGCAGTGCGAAGATATACGTCAAGGCTCAGACGGGCAGGACATTTGCCGATGTGGCGGGGCAGGACGAGGCGAAAGAGGCTCTTGCGGAGATAGTGGACTTTCTCCACTGCCCCGAAAAATACGCAGATATCGGCGCGAAGCTGCCCAAGGGAGCTCTCCTTGTTGGACCTCCCGGCACAGGAAAGACGCTCCTTGCGCAGGCTGTGGCAGGTGAGGCAGATGTGCCGTTTTTCTCCATATCGGGCTCTGAGTTCGTGGAGATGTTCGTGGGAGTTGGCGCGGCAAAGGTTCGGGACTTGTTCAGACAGGCTGCGGAAAAAGCGCCCTGTATCGTGTTTATCGACGAGATAGACACTATCGGCAAGAAGCGCAGCGGACAGTCGGGCAGCAGCGATGAGCGCGAGCAGACGCTGAATCAGCTTCTCACGGAAATGGACGGCTTCGACGGAAACAAGGGTGTGGTGATACTGGCTGCGACAAATCGTCCCGATTCCCTCGATGCTGCGCTGCTGCGACCGGGACGTTTCGACAGGCGCATCCCCGTGGAGCTCCCAGACCTTGCAGGCAGAGAAGCTATTCTCCGCGTTCACGCCAAAAAGGTGAAGCTGAGCGGCGATATCGACTTCGGCGCCATTGCAAGGGCTACCGCAGGAGCTTCGGGTGCTGAGCTTGCCAACATTATAAATGAAGCGGCACTGAGAGCTGTCCGCAGTGGGCGGAGCTCTGTGGAGCAGTCCGACCTTGAAGAGAGCGTTGAAGTAGTGATCGCAGGTTATCAGCGTAAAAACGCAGTCATATCCCCAAAGGAAAAGGAGCTCATAGCCTATCACGAGATAGGACACGCACTTGTGGCGGCAATGCAGAAGGACTCCGCACCAGTACATAAGATAACCATAATCCCAAGAACATCGGGAGCTCTGGGCTACACCATGCAAGTGGACGAGAATGAGCGGTTCCTGCTGTCAAAGGAGGAGGCTCTTGCAAAAATAGCTGTTCTCACGGGTGGACGCTCTGCGGAGGAGCTTGTTTTCAACACCTGTACCACGGGAGCGGCAAACGACATCGAAAAGGCGACCAAGCTTGCCCGTGCAATGGTGACGCGATACGGAATGAGCGAACGCTTTGATATGACGGCACTGGAAACGCTGAATAACCGATATTTAGGCGGTGATACTTCGCTTGTGTGCTCTGCGGAGACTGCGGCAATGGTTGACGAAGAGGTGAGGAGTATTATAAAAAGTGCACATGAAAAAGCACTGAAAATACTTTCCGACAACAGGGAAAAGCTCCATGAGCTGGCACAGTATCTTCTTGACCGCGAGACCATAACGGGCGAGGAGTTTACGGCGATACTTGACAAAAAAGCCGCAATTGCTGTATAATCAGGATAGTATCTGCCAATTATAGCTCCTGAGGTGATATTTATGAGAAAACAGGTGGGAGCTGTCATGGTGGCAGGTCTGATACTGGCTATACTTATTTCTAATATCGGCAGTTTTATCAGTGACGGGCGAAAGCTTGACGAGCTTCGGGGGAGTGTGCTCCGACTGCATATCCTTGCCAATTCCGACAGTGAGCAAGACCAGCGGCTGAAGCTCATGGTGCGTGATAAGCTGCTTGAAAGCGGCCTGTTTGAGTCGGCGGAGAGCCTTTCTCAAGCCGAAGCTATAGCAGAGGAAAAGCTTGATAAGATAACTGATATTGCGGAGAGAGTTCTTCGTGAAAACGGCTGTAACCACAAGGTGACCGCGGAGCTTGCGGACGTTGACTTCGGCGACAGGACATACGGCGATATCACCATGCCTGCGGGGAGATACCGCGCTCTGCGCATTAAAATAGGAAGCGCAGAGGGACATAACTGGTGGTGCGTCATGTATCCGCCGCTGTGTCTGCCAGCCGCCTGTGAAGCAGAGGACGGAGCAGGTGAGGACGAGTCCGCGGCAGAGGCGAACTTTGACGAAAAAGAACTGGATATACTTCACAAACCGAGAAAATACAAGGTTAGATTTGCAATTTGGGACAAAATAAAAAGTATTATCAGCGATGATGATGTGCAAAATGCCAAAAATCAAGAGACGCCTTGACAATTACAGGAAAAGGGTATATAATATTTGAGTAAACAAAGCAGAACTATGCGTTCTCACCGTCGGGCTATGCTGAAACGGTCAATATGTATCGGTAATCGGGCTGTTCTTGCGGCAGCTGTGATATATCAGTGTGTATTGGTGAGTGCGGATAATTTCTGCACTCATTTTTGTTTTTAAATTATATTGCTTGGAGGTGCTTGACTATTAGCAAACAGGAACTGCAGATCAACGAAGAGATAAGAGACAAGGAAGTTCTCGTAATCGACGCTGACGGAAAAAAGCTCGGCGTACTGTCCGCCAAAGAGGCTCAGCAGATTGCATTCGATCAGGATCTGGATCTCGTAAAGATCGCTCCGCAGGCAACACCGCCCGTATGCCGCATCATGGACTACGGTAAGTATTGCTTCGAGCAGGCTAAGCGTGAGAAGGAAGCAAGAAAAAATCAGAAGGTCGTTTCTATCAAGGAGATCAGAATGTTCTCCACTATCGACACTCACGATTTTGAGACGAAGGTAAATCAGGCTGTCAAATTTTTAGAGGGCGGCGACAAGCTCAAGGTATCCGTAAGATTCCGGAAAAGAGCTATTGCACATCCCGAACTTGGCAACGAACTTCTTGATCGCTTCAAGGAGGCAGTTTCTGCGGCAGGCACTGTGGATAAGCCGGCTAAAATGGAGGGACGCAGCATAGTAATGTTCGTTTCACCAAAGGCCGCTAAGTAAGGAGGATAATATAATGGCAAAGGTAAAGGTTAAAACTCATTCGGGCGCTAAGAAGCGTTTTAAGATTACAGGAAGCGGTAAGGTAAAGTACCAGCACACCAACAAGAGACACAGACTTACTCAGAAGGATACAAAGCGCAAGAGAATCGCTCGTAACGCAGGTGTTGCTGACTGCACAAATGCACCTACAATCAAGAAGCTCGTTCCTTATATGTAATCTGAGCGGAATATCCGCAAAGTTTTGAGCTAATTCCCGTAATTTTAATATTTGGAGGTAAAAGACTATGGCACGTATTAAAGGTGCAATGATGACTCGTAAGAGAAGAAACAAGACTTTAAAGCTTGCTAAGGGCTACTGGGGTTCAAAGAGCAAGCACTTCAAGATGGCTAAGCAGGCCGTAATGAAGTCAGGCAACTATGCATATATCGGAAGAAAGCAGAAGAAGAGACAGTTCAGACAGCTCTGGATCACAAGAATCTCAGCTGCTGCTAAGCTCAACGGCATGAACTACTCAACATTCATGAACGGCTGCAAGAAGGCTGGTATCTCTCTCAACAGAAAGATGCTCTCCGAGATTGCTATCACAGACGCAGCTGGTTTTACAGCAATTGCTGACAAGGCAAAGGCTGCTCTTTAATTCAAGAAAATAAACACGCTTCTTAATTATATTAAGAGCGTGTTTTTGTTAATTCGTGATCCGTGATATGCGGCGGAGCTTTGCGCTCTGACCGCATATATACGGTCTGAACAGGCGGTGTTGTGCTATTGGAAAACATCATCACTTCAAAAGATAATCCCACAGTCAAGCTGTATCAGAAGCTTTCCTCATCGAAAAAAGAAAGGCTTCAGTACGGCTTATTCGTGTTGGAGGGGCTCAGGATAGTCACAGACGCTCTACGCGAGGACAGCGGCATTACTCAGCTGATACTTACGCAAAAGGCGCAGGAGCGCTTCGGCGAGGAGCTTTTGCAGGCTGATTTGAGAAACACAAGGACAATTGTCATTTCAAATGAGCTTGGTAACAAAATCGCTTCTACAGACACCACTCAGGGAGTATTCGCCATGTGCAGGATACCTGCGGCAAGGACTGTCGGCAGCATAATGAAAAGCGGCGGAAAGTATCTGGTGCTTTTCGGCTTGCAGGATCCCGGCAATGTGGGCATGATGATAAGAACAGCCGACGCTCTCGGCATAGACGGCGTTATCATGTCAGGCAGCTGCGACCTGTACAGTCCAAAGGTGATACGCTCGACTATGGGCTCGGTTTTCAGAATGAAAATAGCTGTTGAAAACGACGCAGATGTGCTCTTTGAGGAGCTTGATTCGGCAGGAGCCGTTACATCTGCCGCTGTGATTGACAAGGACGCGCAGCCTGTTACGGAGTGCAGCTTTGACGGCACTCAGGCAGTATTTATCGGCAACGAGGGCAACGGACTTCCTGCCGATATCGCACAGCGCTGCAGGCGCCGCGTTATCATACCTATGCACGGAAATATTAACTCCCTCAACGCTGCTATGGCGGCAGGTATTCTTATGTGGGAGCTCAGCAAGTAAATTCTATTTGATGGTTTTGCAAAAGGGGGGCTTTGCTATGGAGGAAACTAAATACTGGGTGTGGCTGAATATGGTATTCGGCACGGGAAATCATCGTATCTGGGAGATAATGAGCTTTTTCCGCACGGCTGAAAAGGCGTATCTTTCACTGAGTACGGACAGTTCTGTAGTGAGCCTCAACGAGAACGAAAACAAAAATGTCCACTCTGTTCAGCTTCGTCATGCAGAGGTATTCCTTGCCAACTGCATGAAGCGCGGTATCGGAGTCATATCCATAACAAGTCCCGAATATCCCGAGCAGCTGCGGCATATATATAATCCGCCGTCGGTGCTGTATTACAAGGGCAATATCGGCTGCCTGCAAACTGAGCTGACAGTGACGGCTGTCGGTACGCGAAAGGCTTCTGCCTACAGCCTTAAAGCCGCCAAGGAGATATGCTCGGAGCTTTCCGCTCGGGGAGCTGTTATAATCAGCGGCTTTGCAGTAGGTATCGACCTTGCGTGCAGTATGGCTGCCGTTGATATGGGACGTCCTACCGTATGCGTAATGGGCTGCGGTGTGGACGTGGACTATCCGAGACAGAATTTCGCCTACAGAGACGCCATAATATCCGCAGGAGGAGTGTTTATATCAGAATTTCCGCCTGCAACTCCGCCTAATTCGCCTAATTTTCCAAAGCGCAACCGCATACTTGCGGCACTTGGAAAGGCTGCGGTAGTATTTCAGGCAGGAGCCAAGAGCGGCTCGCTTATAACTGCAAATCTTGCCGCAGGACAGGGGAGAGACGTGCTCTGTCTGCCGCCTGCCGATATATTCAGCGGCGATTATGCAGGCAATATAAAGCTGCTCCGCGACGGCGCTGTACCAATGTATGACGCTTCCGACGTCATAGAATGCATAACGGGTAAAAAGTCTGTTTCAGCGCCTTTGCCTGTAGTGAACAGAGAAGCTGAAAAAACTGAGATACAGGCGGATATAAGCGAAGCCGAGATAGCTTCGGCTATGGAACACCTTAATATTTTCGCGGACGATGTCCGTGAGGAAAAAGCCTCAGATGATGATTTTGAGCTGCCCAACGACCTGACCGAGCAGCAGAGGCGTATTTCGGAAGAACTTCTCAGCGGCGCAATGCACGCAGACGAGCTTGCAGCACGCCTTGAAATAGATTCCTCGGAGCTTATGACGGAGCTCACAGAGCTGGAGATATTCGGTATCGTCCGTTCGCTCCCCGGAAAAATGTATGAACTTATCAGATAAGGGGAACTATAAATGTCAGATTTAGTTATAGTAGAGTCGCCTGCAAAGGCAAAAACTATTCAGAAATACCTTGGACAGGGCTATGAAGTAATAGCCTCCATGGGACACGTCCGCGACCTGCCAAAGTCAAAAATGGGCGTGGACAAGGATAACGATTTCAAGCCTCAGTACACCGATATGAAGGGCAAGGAGGACGTTATCAGAGAGCTGAAAAAACGCGCCAAGAAGTGCGACAAGATATATCTCGCTACCGACCCTGACCGCGAGGGAGAAGCTATATCATGGCATATAGCACAGATGCTGAAGCTGGATATGAACGACGACAACCGCGTCGCATTCAATGAAATTACAAAAACAGGCGTAAAGAACGGTATGAGCCACCCTCACAAGATAGACGTTGACCTTGTGAACGCTCAGCAGGCTCGCCGAATCCTTGACCGTCTGGTAGGCTACGAGCTCAGCCCTTTCCTGTGGAAAAAGGTCAAGAGAGGTCTGTCCGCAGGCCGTGTCCAGTCAGTTGCTGTACGCCTTGTAGTTGACCGCGAGAACGAGATAAGAGCTTTTGTGCCCAAGGAATACTGGTCTATTGACGCCAAGTTCACAGCTCCGTCGTCGAGAAAGGTTTTCGACGCAGCACTGGTAGCCGTTGACGGCGAAAAGCTGGAGATACCCAATCAGGCAGAAGCAGACGGACTTCTGAAAAGACTTGAAAGCGCCGAGTACACAGTAACCTCTGTAAAGAAGCGCGTTACCAAGAAGCAGCCTGCACCTCCTTTCATTACATCAACATTGCAGCAGGAAGCCTCACGTAAGCTCAGCTTCAGCGCAAAGCGCACCATGAAGGCTGCACAGGAGCTTTACGAAGGTGTTGACGTACAGGGCGTAGGTGCAGTAGGTCTTATCACATACATGAGAACCGACAGCCTGCGTATATCCGACGAGGCTAAGAAGGCTGCCGCTGAATATATCGGAACTGTTTACGGCAGCGATTATCTGCCACCCGAGCCAAGAAACTTCAAGACCAAGAGCAATGCTCAGGACGCCCACGAAGCTATTCGTCCGTCAACTCCGGAGCTTACTCCCGAAAGAGTAAAGTCCAGTCTCAGCTCCGACCAGTATAAGCTCTACAAGCTTATATGGGAGCGCTTCATCGCAAGCCAGATGGCAAACGCTCTCCTTGATACAGTCTCTGCCGATATCGAAGCAAACGGCTGTACATTCAGAGCTTCGGGCTATTCTGTGAAGTTCGACGGCTTTATGGCTCTTTATGTTGAGTCCACCGACTCCGAGGACGGCAGTAAGAAGATGCTGCCCGAGCTGAAAAACGACGACAAGCTCAAATTAAAGTCTATCGCAGGCAATCAGCACTTCACACAGCCCCCTCCGCGATACACAGAGGCTTCGCTTATCAAGGCTCTCGAAGAGAACGGAATAGGCAGACCAAGTACCTATGCTCCTACAATAACAACTATTACCTCACGCCGCTATGTAGAGCATGAGGGCAAGGCTCTCAAGCCAACAAATCTCGGAGAGGTCATCACCGAGCTGATGAAGGACCACTTCAAGAAGATAGTTGACGCAAAGTTCACGGCGGAAATGGAAAACAATCTCGACGAAGTCGAGCACGGCGAAAAGGACTGGGTAAGCACTCTCCGCGAGTTCTATGACGACTTCTCCGAAACGCTGAAAAAGGCTGAGGAGGCTATGGACGGCAAGCGCGTAAAGGTGCCCGACGAGGAGACCGACGTGGTCTGCGAGCTCTGCGGCAGGAACATGGTCATCAAGTACAGCAAGTACGGAAAATTCCTTGCCTGCCCGGGATTCCCCGAGTGCAAGAACACCAAGAAGATAGTTACCGAGACCGAGGGAAGCTGTCCGAGATGCGGCAAGAAAATGCTTCTCAAAAAGTCCAAGAAGGGCAGAAGCTTCTACGGCTGTGAGGGATTCCCCGATTGCAGCTTCATGACATGGAACGTCCCCACAAAGGAGCTTTGTCCACAGTGCGGCAAGAGCCTTTTCATGAAGGGCGGAAAATCAGGCAAGCTCGTTTGTGAGAGCGAGGGCTGCGGCTATGAAAGAGAGCTGAAAAAATGATAGTAAACGTTATCGGCGCAGGACTTGCAGGCTGCGAATCCGCATGGGCTGTTGCCGAAGCAGGCATAAACGTAAGGCTTTATGAGATGAAGCCCGAGAAGTTTTCACCTGCCCATAAATACGGCGGATTTGCGGAGCTTGTGTGCTCCAATTCGCTGAAAGCCGCAAGACTTGAATCCGCTGCGGGACTTCTGAAATACGAAATGGAGCTTCTCGGCTCGCTGACAGTGCCCTGCGCTAAGGCAAACGCTGTTGAAGCAGGCGGCGCTCTTGCAGTTGACCGCGAGAAGTTCTCCGACGCAGTTACGGAAAAGATAAAGAGCCACCCCCTTATTGAAGTGATAGGCGGCGAAGTGACTGAACTTCCCGAGGGTACGACCATTATCGCCACAGGTCCGCTTACACAGGGCGCTATGGCTGGTATAATAAAGGAGCTCTGCGGCGAGGGACTAAGCTTTTATGACGCGGCTGCGCCTATTGTTACTGCCGAGAGCATAGATATGGAAAGAGCCTTCTATGCTTCGCGCTATGACAGAGGCGACGCAGATTACGTCAACTGTCCAATGAACAAAGAAGAATATCTTGCATTCCATGAGGCACTTATCGGTGCTGAAAAGGTACAGCTGAAGGATTTCGAGACACACCCCTTCAGCGTATATGAGGGCTGTATGCCTATCGAGGAGCTTGCCTCCCGAGGTGTGGACACCATGCGCTTCGGACCAATGAAGCCCGTGGGTATCGACGATCCCCGAACAGGCAGAAGACCGTATGCAGTTGTACAGCTCCGCAAGGAGAACCGCGAGGGTACGCTTTTCAACCTTGTAGGATTCCAGACCAATCTGAAATTCGGCGAGCAGAAGCGTGTATTCTCAATGATAACGGGACTTGAAAACGCCGAGTTCATGCGCTACGGCGTAATGCACAGAAATACCTTTATCAACAGCCCCGAGCTTCTCAACTCCGATTTCTCCATGAGGAGCCGTCCCGAGATATACTTCGCAGGACAGATAACAGGCGTTGAGGGCTATATGGAATCGGCGGCAAGCGGACTTATAGCAGGTATCGCCGCTGCAAGAAAGCTGAAAGGACTGGAGCCGCTGAAGCTGCCGAGAGATACCATGACAGGCGCACTTTCAGGCTATATAAGCGATCCGTTCAACAGCGGCAGCTTCCAGCCTATGGGCGCGAATATGGGTATATTACCTGACATCGGCGTAAGGATAAAGGACAAAAAGGAACGCTACGGCGCATATGCCCAGCGTGCAGTAAACTCGCTGAGAGGAGAGCTTGAAAGAATTGGCTGTAAGAGTTATAGTTGACGCCTTCGGAGGAGATAACGCTCCTCTGGAGGTTATCCGAGGATGTGAAAGAGCAGTCAGAGAGCTTGGCGTGAGCATAGTGCTCACAGGCAGAGAGCCCGAGATAAGGGCTTGTGCAGAGAAGAACGGACTCAGCCTTGACGGCATGGAGATAGTTCATACCGATGATATTTTTGATATACATGAGGAACCGAAGGAGATTATAAAGTCAGGAAAGAATACTTCCATGGCTGTTGGTCTCAGTCTGCTGGCAGAGGGCAAGGGCGACGCCTTTGTATCCGCAGGCAGCACAGGCGCTCTCGTTATGGGAGCCTCCTTCATCGTCAAGCGTATCAAAGGTATCAAGCGTATAGCTCCGTCACCTGTTATGCCTGCCGACAAGGGCAGCTTCGTGCTTGTGGACGCAGGTGCAAATATCGAGTGCCGTGCGGATATGCTGCTGCAATTCGCTGTTATGGGCAGCGCCTATATGGAAAAGGTCATGGGAGTAAAGTCTCCCAAGGTAGCACTGCTGAATATCGGCGCAGAGGAGACCAAGGGCAGAGATTTGGAGATAGAAGCATATAAGCTCTTACAGGAGTCCGAGCTCAATTTCGCAGGCAATATCGAGGCAAGAGATATGCCAAAGGGCGAGGTGCAGGTTGTCGTTACCGACGGATTCACAGGCAATATCGCACTTAAACTCTACGAGGGCATGGGCAGCTTCTTTTCAAAGAAGCTGAAATGGTTCTTCTCGGGAGCAGGCAAGATAGGTGCTCTTTTTGCAATGAGCAAGATAAACACATTCCGAAAGCAGATGGATTACAAGGAAGTGGGCGGTTCGGCGCTTTTAGGCGTAAGAAAGCCCGTTATAAAAGCACACGGCAGCTCTGACGGTACGGCGTTCTTCAATGCCGTAAGACAGGCGAAACGCTGTGTGGACGGCAATGTCGCAGGCGTAATAGAGGGCTATGTTGCCCGTATGTCAGCCGCAGACAAGGAGTGATTAAAATGAAAGACCTTTCAAGTTTTGAAGAAGTTTTAGGATATAAATTCAATGACATTGAACTGCTCAAGCAGGCTTTGTCTCACTCGTCATACGCAAATGAAAGAAAGCGTCCCAACGGCAGCAACGAGCGCCTTGAATTTCTCGGCGACAGCGTTCTGTCAATAGTAGTATCGGACTTTTTATACAAGAACCTCAACGTTGCAGAGGGGGAGCTCACAAAAATGAGAGCTTCGCTGGTATGTGAGAAGTCTCTGCATATCTTTGCACAGCAGATAGGACTTGGAGATTATCTTCTCCTCGGCAAGGGCGAGGAGAACACAGGCGGACGTCAGCGTCCCTCAATACTTGCAGATGCCTTTGAAGCAGTCATTGCGGCTATATATCTTGACGGCGGTATCGAGCCTGCTTCAAAGCACATACTCCGCTTCATGCCAAAGGATATACAGCACGCAAAGAAGCCTGTTTTCAACGACTTCAAGACAGTTTTGCAGGAGATAGTCCAGCAGAATCCCGAAGAAAAGGTGGAGTACGTCCTCATTGGCGAGGAAGGTCCCGACCACAACAAGAGCTTCGTAGTTGAGGTATGTCTCAACGATCAGGTAATAGGCAAGGGCAGAGGCAAGAGCAAAAAGGAAGCCGAGCAGCTTGCAGCAAAGGAAGCGCTTGAGCTTATGGGCTATGAAGCACAGTAATATTTCCATATTCATTCCCCATATCGGCTGTCCTCATATGTGCAGCTTCTGCGACCAGCGCACTATCAGCGGAGCGCAGCACGCTCCCACAGGAGACGAGGTCAGGGAGATATGCGAAAGGGCTGTCCGTGAGGTGAAAGAGCCCGAAAACGCTGAGATAGCCTTTTTCGGCGGCAGCTTTACCGCAATTTCCCGTGATTATATGGTGGAGCTCCTTGAAGCGGCTCATGATTTTATCGGTGAGGGAAAGTTCAGAGGCATACGCTGTTCCACACGTCCTGACTGCATAGATTTTGAAGTTTTGCAGCTCCTCAAAGAGTACGGCGTCACCGCCATAGAGCTGGGAGCGCAATCACTTGACGACGAGGTGCTTACCCTTAACGAGCGCGGACATACCGCACAGGACGTTGAGGACGCCTGCCAGCTCATAAGAGCATTCGGCTTTGAGCTGGGCTTGCAGATGATGATAGGGCTATACGGCAGCACTCCCGAAAAGGAGTGGGCGACTATTGAGCGTATAATAGCACTAAGTCCCGATACCGTGCGTATCTATCCCGTAGTTGTGCTGAAAAACACCCGTCTGGGAGAGCTTCTGCTGTCTGGAGAATACAAGCCTTTCAGCTTTGACAAGGCGGTGGAGACAGCCGCTTCTGCAATGGCTATGTTCGAGGACAGCGGCATAAGAGTCATCAAATGCGGACTTCACGCCAGCGAATTCGTGGAGCATGACATGGTGGGCGGATTTTATCACCCTGCTTTCAGAGAGCTATGTGAAGCGCTGATATACCGCCATAATATGGAATTTGAGCTGAAAAGCGCAGGGGAAATGCCCAAAAACGCTGTTATAGCGGTGAATCCGTCCTGTATAAGCAAGGCGACAGGACAGAAAAAGTCAAATATCATCTATTTCAAAAATCTTGGAACAGATGTGAAGATAATCGGAGACGAAAGCGTTCCGAAATACAGATGTATGCTGAGGAGGTGAGCGAATGTACCTGAAATCACTGGAAATACAGGGCTTTAAGTCCTTTCCCGATAAGATAAGTCTGACCTTTGACAAGGGACTTACCGCAGTTGTCGGTCCTAACGGAAGCGGCAAGAGCAATATCGGCGACTCGGTGCGCTGGGTACTGGGCGAGCAGTCCACAAAAACGCTCCGAGGCAATAAAATGGAGGACGTCATCTTCTCGGGTACTGTTGCGAGAAAGCCTATGGGCTTTGCGGCAGTTACGCTGAATATCGACAACTCTGACAAGACTCTCCCCGATATGGACGATGAGGTGGCTATCACCCGTAAGCTCTACCGAAGCGGCGAGAGTGAGTACATGATATGTGGCAAGCCATGCCGACTCAAGGACATTAACGAACTCTTCATGGACACAGGTCTGGGACGCGACGGCTACTCCATTATCGGACAGGGACGTATTGCCGAGATAGTTGGCGCAAAGAGCTCCGAGCGCCGCGACATATTTGAAGAAGCGGCAGGTATCTCAAAGTTCCGCTACAAGAAACTGGAGGCTGAGAGAAAGCTCACCGCCGCACAGGAAAACCTCCTTCGTCTGACGGATATCCTGTCGGAATTGGAGGGCAGAGTTGAGCCCCTCCGCATACAGTCGCAAAAGGCTGAGAAGTTCATAAAGCTTGCCGAGGAGCGCAAGAAGCTGGAAATATCCGTCTGGGTGACAAAGCTGGACGAGATGAAGATAAAGCTTGACGAGATAGAAAGCAAGATACTCGTCAGCAAGAACGAGTACGAGAATATCGAGAACGATATCCAGCGCGAGGAGCAGAAGATAGCAGACGGTATCAGAAAGATGCAGGAGAGCACCATGCGTGCCGACGAACTCCGCCGCAAAATGCTGGAGGAGGAGCAGACCTCATCGGAGATGAAGTCTGGTATCGCCGTTCTCGAAAACGATATAAAGCACTGCAACGAGGCAGTTGAAGCCGCTCAGAAGAACATCGACAGCTCCGAGGAAGCCAAGAAAGCTCTGGAGCAGGAGCGCAAGGCTGCTCTTGACGGACTTGCAGAGCTTGAAGCAAAGAAAAAGACTCTTGAAGCCGAGATAAAGGCTGCCGAGGAGAGCTTTGAGAAAGCCGAGAGCGAGAGCTCAAAGCTGGGAGACTCCGTTGACAAGGCAGGCAGCGAGATAAACGCTATGTACATCAGGCAGAGCGAGCACCGCTTCACTATCGAGTCCTCAAAGGCGACCATAGAGGAGCAGACCGCCCGTCTTGCCGAGCTCCGTGAAAGCAGCGGCGATATCAGCCGCAAGCTCAGCGAGTATCAGAGTCAGGCTGCCGAGATAAAGGCAGAGAAAGAGAAGAACGCAGCGAGAGCCGAGGAGCTCCGCAACAAGCTCAGCGGACTTGAAAGACTTTACAAGTCGCGCCGCGAGGGCTTCGAGCAGGCGAAAAACGACTTCGAGCGCGCTCTCTACGAGCTGAAAGACAAGCAGCAGCGCCGCAAGATACTCACCGACCTTGAAAACAATATGGAGGGCTTTGCAGGCAGCGTAAAGCAGGTGCTGAAAGCCTCAAAGCAGGGACGAATAGGCGGAGTAATGGGCACTGTAGCTCAGAATATAGGCGTTGAGCCCAAGTACGCAGTAGCAGTTGAGACTGCGCTGGGCGGCGCAATGCAGAACATCATCGTCGAAAACGAGGACATCGCAAAGCGCTGTATCCGTTTCCTTAAAGAGCAGAAGGGCGGACGTGCAACATTCCTGCCTATCACATCTGTAAAGGGCTACGAGCTCCGCGAGCAGGGGCTTGAAAACTGCGAGGGCTTCGTGGCAAATGCCAACAAGATAGTGACCTATGACCAGAAATTCAGCGGCATAATCGCTTCACTTCTGGGACGCATAGTCATCGCAGAGGATATCGACACCGCAACTCTTATAGCCAAGAAATACGGCTACAAGTTCAAGATAGTAACTCTCGACGGACAGGTCATCAATGCAGGCGGTTCCTTCACAGGCGGTTCCGCACAGCGTTCGGGCGGTATCATAACCCGTAAGAACGAGATAGATACTCTCGACGCCGAGATAGTAAAGCTGGAATCAGAGCGCGACACTCTCCGCGAAAAAGCAGAGAAGCTCCGCGCCGAATCCGAGAAGCTCCGCTTTGATACGGAGGCTGCAAAGGAAGAACAGGCAAAGTGCGAGGCTGACAGAGTCCGCATTGGAGCAGAGCTCAACAGCCTTGCTTCACTGGAGGAGCAGTTCCGCGCACAGTCGGAGAACTCCGAGAAAGCAGCAGCAGAGATACAGCAGCGCATAGCTGCCGCAAAGCAGAGCATAGTCGATTCGGAAAAGGCTCTTGCCGATACAGACGCCGAGATAAAGGCGGCTGAGGAAAAGCTTGCACAGGGACAGGATATCCGCGAAAAGCTGAGATTACAGCGTGCGGAGCTGTCCGATAAGCTGTCTGAGCTGAAGATAAAAGGCATGGAGCTTGCAAAGGACGTGCAGGCTCAGGAGCTGGAGCTCTCCCGTATCGACCGCAGAGAGGAAGAACTGAAATACGGCGCTCACCGCTTCGAGGAGGAGATATTCCGCCAGAAGGAGATAATCTCACAGAAGCAGGCTGAGATAGAGGAGCTGAAAAAACAGCTCTCCGATTTCAAGGACAACACCGAGACATACAATGCCGAGATACAGCGCTGTCATGCAACTCATACAGAGCAGAACCGTCTCGTAAATGAGATGCAGAACGGCTTGAAAACTATCAACGAAGCCAAGGAAAAGCTGTCCGCAGATATCACCCGTCTTGAAGAGCGCAAGGAGACAGTCTGCCGCGATACCGACAATATCATCAGACAGCTCATGGAGGTCTACGAGCTTACGCGCTCCGAGGCTGTTGCCATGGCTGAGAAGATAGACGATATGATAGCCGCACAGGCAGAGCTTACCACCATAAAGAACAAGATTCGTGCCCTCGGAAGCGTAAACGTTGACGCTATCGAGGAGTACAAAGAAGTATCCGAGCGTTATCAGTTCATGTCCGAGCAGATAGCCGACGTGCAGAAGTCCAAGACAGAGCTGGAAAAGATAATCACAGACCTTACGTCGGAGATGTGCAGGATATTCTCCGAGAGCTTTGAGATAATAAACTCAAACTTCAAGAGCATATTCGTGGAGCTCTTCGGCGGCGGCAAGGCTGAGCTGATACTCACCGATCCCGAGAACGTTCTGGAATCGGGTATCGAGATAAGCGTAGCGCCCCCCGGTAAGGTCATCAAGAACCTTATCTCACTGTCGGGCGGCGAGCAGTCTTTCGTAGCTATAGCTATCTATTTCGCTATACTCAAGCTGAGACCTGCGCCTTTCTGTATTCTTGACGAGATAGACGCGGCTCTCGATGAGGTAAACGTAAGAAAGTACGCACAGTACCTCAAAAAGTTCACTGATACTACTCAGTTCGTGCTTGTTACCCACAGACGAAGCGCTATGGAAGAAGCCAACGTACTCTATGGTGTCACCATGCAGGAGGACGGTATTTCCAAGCTCCTGAAAATGGAGCAGGTGGACTTCCAGGAGGACGTTGCGGATATTCAATAATTTTTTTGTCACAAAATCGTTTTTCATTTCGATAAGTATAATAGACCATGTTTGGAGGATATAATGGGACTTTTTTCTAAAATTGCCAGCGGTCTCAAAAAGACCAAGGATTTTCTTTTCGGCGGTATCCAGAGGGTTCTTAACCAGTTTACCGTTATTGACGAGGACCTCTTCGACGAGCTCGAGGAGCAGATGATAATGAGCGATATCGGCGTTGAGACCTCCGAGGAGATATGCGACAGGCTCCGCAAGAAGATAAAGGAGCGCGGTATCACCGATCCAAAGGAGATAATGGGACTTATCCATGAGGTCATCTCTGAGATAATGGGCAATGACACAGGACTGGACCTTACAGTATCTCCCGCAGTTATCATGGTCATCGGCGTAAACGGCGCAGGCAAGACCACAACTATCGGCAAGCTCTGCCACCAGTTCAAGCAGGAGGGCAAAAAAGTCCTTGTTGCCGCTGCGGATACATTCCGTGCAGCAGCTATCGACCAGCTTGAGGTATGGACGCAGAGAGCAGGCGTTGACATAGTTAAGCACGCCGAGGGCTCCGATCCCGGTGCGGTAGTATACGACGCTCTCGAAGCTGCAAAGGCAAGAGAGTGCGACGTTGTAGTTATCGACACCGCAGGACGTCTCCATAACAAGAAGAATCTTATGGAGGAGCTCAAAAAGATAAACCGTATAATCGACACAAAGGCAGGGGACTGCTCTCGTGAGGTGCTCCTTGTACTTGACGCTACAACAGGTCAGAACGCAGTGAATCAGGCTAAGCTTTTCAGTGAGACTGCACCTATCACGGGTATAGTTCTCACAAAGCTCGACGGTACAGCAAAGGGCGGTATCGTTATCTCCATAAAGAACGAGCTTGGCATACCTGTAAAGCTCATTGGCGTTGGCGAGAAGATAGACGACTTACAGCCATTTGACAGCAATATGTTCGTTGACGCTCTCTTTGCAAGTCCCGAGCAGCTTGAAGAGTTTGCCGAGGCTGAGGAGGACGAGGAGAACGAGTCCGAGGGCTACACTGAGGATACCGAGTACGAAGAGGACGAGGAGACCGTTGAGGTCGACGGCGTAAAGGGCTATTACAACGAGTACGGCGCATTCGTTGCCTATGAGGAAGACGAAGAAGCCGATGAAGCAGAGCCTGAGTACGAGGAAGAGGACTACGAAGAGGAGTCCGAAGAAGAAACCGAAGCTGAGACAGAGTATGAATTTGAGTCTGATGATGAGGCTGAAGCTGATGAGGACACAGAGGCTGAGGAAAGCGAGCTGACCGAAGCAGCTGAGGACGAATCCGACGAGGATGAGTCCGATGATGCCGAGGATTCCGACGAAGCTGATGAAGAAGAGACAGCCGAGGAAGAGACAGAGACTGCTGCCGAGCCTGAAAAGAAGAAAAAGCGCGGCTTCTTCAGCAGACTGTTCGGAGGTAAGGACAATGATTAAGCAGCTTGTAATGGCTACAAATAACGCAAACAAGCTCCGCGAGGCAAGAGAAATACTTGCACCTCTCGGGATAGAGGTCCTCTCACAGCGTGAAGCAGGAGCAAACTGTGATCCCGAGGAAAACGGCGCTTCCTTTGCGGAAAACGCTCTTATCAAGGCAAAAGCAGTTTACGAAGTTGTAAAGCTACCGACTATCGCAGACGACAGCGGTCTATGCGTTGACGCTATGGACGGCAGACCGGGGGTATATTCCGCAAGATATGCTCCCGAGGGACAGCACTGCGCGAAGCTTCTTGAGGAAATGAAGAACGTGTCCGACGGAAAGCGCGGAGCTGCATTCGAGTGTACTATCGCGTACATCGACGAAAACGGCAGCCACACCATGACAGGGGAGTGCAGAGGGGCTATCGGACATGAGCAGCGCGGCACCAACGGCTTCGGCTACGATCCCGTATTTATGGTGGGCAAGCGCACAATGGCGGAGCTCACAGCAGATGAAAAGAACGCTATAAGCCACAGAGGTGCGGCTCTCAGAGAGCTGTACAAGTATCTGAAAGAAAGATTTGGTGATTGAATGTTAACAAGCAAGCAGAGAGCTTACCTGCGCGGTATCGCCTCTACATACGAGACCATATATCAGGTGGGAAAGGGCGGCGTTACCGAGGCTATGTGCAAGGATATTGAAGCTGCTCTTACAAAAAGAGAGCTTATAAAGCTGAGAGTTCTTGACAATTCGGGCTGGACCGCAAGAGAGGCTGCCGACGCTATCGCAGAGCAGACAGGCGCCGATGTAGTACAGGTCATCGGCAGCAAATTCGTGCTTTTCAAGCGAAACGAAAAAGAGCCTGTTATCGAGAATATCCCAAAGGCTAAGTAAGTCATGAAGGTTCTTATAATAAGCGGCACAAACCACAAGGGCTCCACCTACAATATCGGGCGTATCATGGCTGAGAAGCTGACCAAGCCCGAGGAGATCAGCGAGGTGTTCCTGCCCCGTGACTTTGACGAGTTCTGCTATGGCTGTACAAATTGTTTCGAGAAAAACGAGGAGCATTGTCCTCATGCCGAAAAGCTGAAGCCCATAACCGAGCTTATAGACGCATCAGATGTGCTTATACTTACGTCTCCCGTGTACGTTTACCACTGCACAGGACAGATGAAAGCGCTCCTCGACCATTACGGCTGGCGCTGGATGGCGCACCGTCCCGAGGAAAAGATGTTCAGCAAGCAGGCGGTAGTGGTTGCAACGGCGGCAGGCGCAGGCGTGAAGTCCACCATGAAAGACATGGCGGACAGCTGCTTCTTCTGGGGCATACCTCAGACCTATAAGCTGGGCAGAGCAGTTGCAGCAGTTGACTGGCAGAGCGTAAAGCCCAAGATAAAGGACGATATCAATAAAAAAGCCGACAGTATCGCAAAAAAAATACTGAAAAGGCAGGGAAAGGTACCTGTTTCACTGAAAACAAAGGTTTTTTTCAAGATAATGAGCCTTTTGCAGAAAAACGGCTGGAACAAAGCCGACGTGGACTACTGGAAGGAAAAGGGATGGACAGAAGGCAAGCGCCCGTGGAAATGAATGGAGTGATGAAATGCGCATAGGAATATACGGCGGAAGCTTCAATCCCGTACATAACGGTCATATACATCTTGCGCAGACAGCGCTCCGTGATTTTTCTCTTGACAGGTTGTATTTGGTACCGTCGAAGAAGTCTCCCCATCGTTCCATTGCGGAGTACGCTCCCGATGAGGACAGACTTGAAATGCTCAGGCTTGCCTGCAGGGCAGACGAAAGGCTTTTTGTCAGCGATTATGAGATAAAAAGCGACCGTGTGAGCTATACTATATACACGGTGGAGCACTTCCACGCTGAATTTCCCGAGGCAGAGCTTTTCCTCATGGTGGGAAGTGATATGCTCATGTGCTTCGATACATGGCACCGTTTTGAGGAGATACTGGCACAGGTAACATTATGTGTCGTATCCCGTGAGAGCGGAGACCTGCCTGCGCTGAGAGCAAAGGCAGAGGAACTCAGCAAATTCGGCAAGATACTGGTATCCGAGACTGATCCTACGGTGATTTCAAGCAACGAGATCAGAAAAAAAATTGCAAAAAATAAGGATTTCGCTTGCTATCTTGACGAAAATGTAGTACAATATATAAGATCGAAGGGATTATATTCAGTCAGAGGTGAAGGAAAATTGCATTACGATGCAGACGATAAAAAGAAATACCTGAAAGCCAATTTATCGGTTAAAAGATACACACATTCGCTGAATGTTGCCGACGAGTGCAGAAAGCTTGCGGAAAAGTACGGAGAAGATCCCGAAAAGGCATATTTTGCAGGGCTTCTTCATGATATCTGCAAGGAAATGCCCGACGATCAGCAGAGAGCTCTTGTAGAGGAGAGCGGCTACACGATATGCCGCGAGGAGCTTGAAACGCGTTCGCTGCTCCACGGCATTGCAGGTGCATATTTTATTAAGAAAGAGTTTGGGATAGAGGATATAGATATCCTTAATTCCATCAGATTTCATACAGTCGGACGGGCTGGAATGTCCCGTCTTGAGGAGATAGTCTACATCGGCGACCTTATTTCTGCCGAAAGAGACTACAAGGATGTGGATAAAATGCGCAAGCTGGCTTATACCGACCTTAATGCGGCTATGCTGGAGGCTTTTGCATTTTCCATGAAGTCGGTTATAAAAAAAGGCGGAGTAATACCTATTTGTACCGCAGAGGGATATAATTTTTATACACGGCTTTCAAAAGCAGAGAAATAAAATACTGGGAATTTGAAAAGAGGAGTCAAATGAACCGAGAAGAACGTAACGAGGAGTTATACAGCAGATCTTACGGAGCTCCGAGGCAGGCAAAACCTCTTAGAAAGCTCAAAAGGATCGATAATAATAACAGCAGACCAAAAGAGCCCGAGTATCATGGATTGCACGAGGCTCCTTCAATAGATATAAGGATCGAGGGGGAGGAACCTCCGAGACCGCAGTTAAATGAGCAGCAGTATCACGGACTTCACGAAAAGGGCAGAGAAAGATACGTTGAATCGGCAGATTATGATGAGGATTTCGACGATTTTGACGACGAGCCGAAAAAGAAAAAGAGCAAAAAGGACGCATTCATAAAGCTTACGTCCATTCTGCTAAGTATCGCGGCTATAATCGCTCTCTTCCTTAATATGCCTATACTCTGGTATAAAAAGAGCGGTCAGCCCGATGAGAGAGTGTCCATAATGACCTATTTCAAGCGCTGGCAGCCTACTGTTGACATCGAGGGCGAGCTTCAGAAGCCTACAATGGAGCTGAACGTCGATACAGATATCGTTACCGAGGACTTTACAGACGGTCTGGATCTTCCGCAGCTTGTCGAGGGACAGTACACCGTGCTTTTCCTCGGATTTGACGAGGATCAGGAGCTCACAGACGTTATCTGGATATGCCAGTTCGATATCGGAGGCGGAAAGCTAAATATACTGCAGGTGCCCCGTGACTGTGCAGTTCCGAACTATACAAGCAATCCGACCACCAAGATAAACAGCGTTTACTTTGACGCATGGGATCAGGAATCAAACAAGATCCAGCGTGTGGTAAACTGTATTCAGGAAAACTTCGGTATCCCGATAGACGCATATATAACAACTGCCTGCTTCGATATCGTCGATATCGTTGACCTTATAGGCGGTATCCCGATGCACCTTGACAACGAGATAATCTATGAGGCTGACAAGAGAATACCCGCAGGCGACGTAGTCCTCAACGGTAATCAGTCTGAATGGTTCGTGCGTTTCCGTCACGAGTGGCTGCAGGGCGATATCGGACGTGTACAGAACCAGCGCCGCTTCATGCAGGCAGCTATGAAGAAGCTCCTGTCCATCGTCAAGGACGAGGGCAAGATGAAGCTGTACAGCTACCTCAATACCATATACAAGAACAAGTGGATAGCAACCAATATGAGCGTTGAGGACCTCAGCAAGCTTGCTGATTTCGGCTCGGTGCTCAGTATGGAGAATGTCAGCGTAAATATGGTGCCCGGTGAAGACGCTATCTATTATATCACCAATGAGGAGTTCTACAGTATCTACTCGATACACAAGAGGGCTACAATAGATATGCTCAACGAGCATTTCAGACCTTATCAGAGACCTATGCTGCTCTCAGAGAGCAATATCGTCGAATATGTTGACGAATACAACTATCAGTATGAAGTATATGATGATACCGGCATGACCTTTGAGGAACTCGAAACAGCTACAGAGCCGCTCAGAGACCCAGAAAAGAGACCTGCATGGAAGGAGTATGAAGAATAAATGACCGAACAGGAAAAGCTTGAACTTATCATAAAAACTCTCGACAGCAAAAGAGGCGAGGATATACAGGCAATAAAGATATCAGACCTCACTATACTTGCAGATTATTTCGTAATAGTAAACGGTACCAGCAATACTCATGCAAGAACACTTGCAGACGAGGTCGAGTTCGTCCTCTCACAGAAGGGCATTGAGCCCCAGCGCCGTGAGGCTGATACGGGAAATACATGGATAATCCTTGATTATGCTGATATAATCGTTCATGTATTCTACAAGGACACACGTAATTTCTACAAGCTGGAAGGCTTATGGGCTGACGGCGAGCAGATAGATATCAGCAGCCTTATCACCAAGGAGTGAGTTATTTGTTCGATCAGAAGGAAAGAGGAAACAAGATATGCATTGCCATGGCGGTATACGTTGTCGCCAAGGCTTTGCTTAATATGATACTGGCGAAGCATTTTGTGCTGTTTAGTTTGCTTATTGCCCTTGTAGAAGCGATTTTTTTCTTTTCAAGGTTCAAGTATGTGAACTATATTCTTGCCGCAGTCCTCGCACTTGTCGCGATAGTTTATCTGCCGCAGAATATAGCCAATATCGGTGCAAACTGGATATACCTCTTAGAGGGCATTATAGACATCGGCTGTGCAGCACTGCTGTGCTTTAACCGCGATGTCAAGAGCGTATTCTACAGATCAGTAAATTATTAATTATATTATAAAGGAATGATATTACAATGAGCAGATATGATTTCACATCTGTTGAAGCCAAATGGCAGAAATACTGGGAAGAACACGAGACCTTCAAGACTGATGTATGGGATTTCAGCAAGCCTAAGTTCTATGCGCTGGATATGTTCCCATATCCGTCGGGAGTAGGTCTCCACGCAGGACACCCCGAGGGCTATACCGCCACAGATATAGTTTCACGTATGAAGCGTATGCAGGGCTACAACGTCCTTCACCCAATGGGCTATGACTCATTCGGACTTCCCGCAGAGCAGTATGCCGTAAACACAGGCAACCACCCCAACGGCTTTACTCAGGAGAATATCAAGACCTTTTCAAAGCAGCTCAAGGAGCTGGGCTTTGACTACGACTGGTCAAAGATGATAGCTACATCAGATCCCGAGTTCTACAAGTGGACTCAGTGGATATTCAAGCAGCTCTACAAGGACGGCTATGCAAAGTACATCGATATGCCCGTAAACTGGTGCGAGGAGCTGGGAACAGTTCTCTCCAACGACGAGGTAATCGACGGCAAGTCCGAGCGCGGCGGCTTCCCTGTAGTAAGAAAGAACATGAAGCAGTGGGTAATCGACCAGCCCGCATTCGCTGAGAAGCTCCTTGAAGGACTCGACGAGATAGACTGGCCCGAGTCCACAAAGGCTATACAGCGCAACTGGATAGGCAAGTCCACAGGCGTCGAGGTAGAATTCGACATCGTTGGCGGCGGAAAGTTCTCTATTTTCACCACCTGTATCGAAACTATCTACGGTATCACATTCATGGTTCTCGCTCCCGACGGAGCTATCACAGAGAGCCTACTTGACCGTGTTCAGAACAGGGAAGAGGTCGAGGCTTACATTGCTGAGACCAAGAAGAAGAACGACATGGACCGTACAGAGCTCAACAAGACAAAGTCAGGCTGCGAGCTCAAGGGCGTAACCTGTATAAATCCCGTAAACGGCAAGGAAGTCCGTATGTTTATCGGCGACTTCGTACTTGCAAGCTATGGTACAGGCGCAGTTATGGCTGTTCCGAGCCACGACCAGCGTGACTTCGAGTATGCCATTGCACATAATATTGACATGATCCAGGTAATCGACGGCAAGGACGGTCACATCGACGTTTCCGAAGCCGCTATGGAAAAGACCGAATACCTCGGCAAGGGCTACAAGCTCATCAACTCCGAGGAGTTCACAGGTCTTACCGTTGAGGAAGCCAAGGAAGCTATCACACAGAAGCTTGAAAAAATGGGCAGAGCAAAGCGCACTGTCAACTATCACTTCCGCGAGTGGATATTCGCACGTCAGCGCTACTGGGGCGAGCCTGTTCCGATAGTTCACGGCGAGGACGGCGAGATACACGTTCTTGACGATGAAGAACTGCCGCTCATTCTTCCCGAGCTTGACGACTATAAGGGCAAGAACGGCAAGGCTCCCCTTGAAAATGCAACAGAGTGGAAGAAGTACGACAAGAACGGCATAAAGGGCACACGCGAGACTTCAACTATGCCGGGAAGCGCAGGTTCGAGCTGGTACTACTTCAGATATATCGATCCGCACAACGACAAGGAGTTCGCAAATCAGGAGCTTCTGAAGCACTGGATGCCTGTAGACCTCTACATAGGCGGTCCCGAGCACGCTGTAGGACACCTTATCTACTCACGTATCTGGAACAGATACCTCTACGATAAGGGTCTGGCACCTACAAAGGAGCCTTTCAAGAAGCTGGTTCATCAGGGCATGATACTTGGCGAGAACGGCATCAAAATGGGTAAGCGTTTCCCTGAGTTCGTTGTAAATCCTTCCGATATCGTAAGAGACTACGGCGCAGATACTCTCCGTCTTTATGAGATGTTCATGGGACCTCTCGAGGTAAGCAAGCCATGGAGCAAGAACGGTGTTGAGGGCGCTAAGAGATTTATCCAGAGAGTATGGAACTTCTTCACAGAAGCTGAGAACCTCACTGATGACAACGACGGCGCACTTACTAAGGTTTACCACCAGACAGTCAAGAAGGTAACCGACGACTACGAGAAGCTTGCGTTCAATACAGCTATCAGCCAGATGATGATATTCGTAAATGCTGTTTACAAGAACGGCAAGTGCCCCAAGGAGTACGCCGAGGGACTTATCAAAATGCTGTCCTGTATCACACCTCACATGGGCGAGGAAATTTGGAGCATCATGGGACATAACGATACTATCGCCTTTGAGCAGTGGCCTGTTTACGACGAGGAGCTTTGCAAGGAGGATACTATCGAGATAGTTGTCCAGATAAACGGCAAGGTAAAGGCAAAGCTGAACATCGCTGTTGACGCTGACAAGGATTCCGTAATGGAAATGGCTATGTCTGATGAAAAGGTCAAGGAGTCAATCGACGGAAAGACCATCGTCAAGCAGATATATGTACCAAATAAACTTGTTAATATTGTTGCAAAATAACGAATTTTTAAGTAAAAGAAAAAATGCTTGACAACGAGCAGAAAATGTGGTAAACTTATACTATATTCTTTTATATTAATTTAAGTAAATCTGCTATACGGTGGGGTATATGATGACTAACACCTTTTGGTGCTTAGTATAGAGCTTTGGAGCAGTGCTCCGAGCAACCTCTGAACAAGGGAGGGAAATTTAGTGGCAGAAGTTCGTGTTGGCAAAAACGAGTCTTTAGACACAGCTCTTAAGAGATTTAAGAGATCATGTGCAAAGGACGGCGTAATTGCTGAGGTTCGTAAGAGAGAACACTACGAAAAGCCTTCAGTTAAGCGTAAGAAGAAGTCTGAGGCAGCTCGTAAGCGTAAGTATTGATCTTGCGGAATTATTAATGTTGATAAAAGCGGGCTGCGGCTCGCTTTTTCATTTGTTGAACGGAGTTGACAAAAAGCTTGGGATTCAAACACAAAATTACAAGGACCGACGTGGATTTTGCGTTCAGGAAAACGGTGAATATCACGCCTGATTTTCTGAAGAAGCATGGCGTTAAGGGACTCATACTCGATGTCGACAACACGCTCACGACACACGACCACCCCGTACCTGCAAAGGGTATCAGGGAGTGGCTGGAAAATATGAAAAATAACGGCATAAAGCTTATTATAGTATCAAATAACAGCGCTGAAAGAGTCAAGCCCTTTGCTGATCCGCTGGGACTGGACTTCGTAAGCGACAGCGGCAAGCCGCTGAAAAGGGGATACAAGGCAGCCATGGAGAAAATGGGACTTACTCCGTCGGAGACCGCCGCAGTAGGCGACCAGCTCTTTACCGATGTGTGGGGAGCCAACTTCGCAGGAGTGAAAATGCTCTATGTCGAGCCTATGGAGCTTGAACCAAAGTCCAAGCGATTCATACGCTTCAAGAGAGTTCTTGAAAAGCCATTTCTTCCTAAAAAATTTGCCGACGATACAAAGGAGAAATTATGATAAAGAAAATACTTGTTATACACGGTCCTAACCTTAATCTGCTGGGAGAGCGCGAGCCCGGTGTTTACGGAAACGCAAACATCGACACTCTCAACAGCAACATAATCGACCGTGCAAAGGAACAGGGGCTGGAGTGTGAGATATTCCAGTCCAACCATGAGGGAGCTATCATCGACAAGCTTCACGCCGCAAGAAAGACATTCGACGGCGTTATCCTCAATGCAGGAGCTTACACACACTACAGCTACGCTATCCGCGACGCTATCGCAGCTATCAAGATACCCGTTATAGAAGTACATATCAGCAACGTTTTCGCACGCGACGAATTCCGCTCCAATTCCGTTATCGCACCTGTATGCAAGGGCAGCATAAGCGGCTTTGGCTTCGGAAGCTACTACCTTGCAGTTCAGGCTCTTGCGGAGCTCTGAGAGGTGCGAAATGATCAGATTTGAAAAGCTTTTTGAGGTGTTTGAGGGAGCTGACTGCGTCCTTATAACATCTGACATAAACCGCAGATATTTCACAGGCATGAAGTCCTCAGCTGGAGTAGTTATTGCTTTTCCCGAAAAGGCGTATCTCCTCATTGATTTCCGCTACATCGAAAAGGCGAGAGCAACAGTAAAGGACGCCGAGGTCATTGAGATGAAAAAGCTCTATCCACAGCTTATGGAGCTGCTGAAAAATCACGGCGCAAAGAATATCGCTATAGAGTCTGAGACCATGACCGTTAAGGAGCTTCACGCTTATGAGCATTTCTTCACGGAGTTTGAGTTCATTCAGAACGATTCACTGAGCAATGCTATCGCAGCACTCAGAATGACCAAGGACGCCGAGGAGATAGATTGTATCAGAAAGGCTCAGGCAATTGCCGAGAAAGCCTTTGACGAGCTTTTAGGCTTCATCAAGGTGGGCGTTACCGAGCGTGAGATAGCTCTGGAGCTGAACCGTCTGCTGTACGCTTACGGTGCAGAGGACTTATCCTTTGACACCATTGTTCTCGCAGGAGCAAACACCTCCATGCCTCATGGAGTGCCCTCGGACAAAAAGGTGGAGAACGGCGAGTTCGTGCTCATGGACTTCGGAGCTGTGTACAACGGCTACCACAGCGATATGACAAGAACTGTCTGCGTTGGCGAGCCTGATGACGAGATGAAAAAGGTCTATGATATCGTCCTTAATGCTCAGCTTGCAGGCATTGAAGCTGCTAAGGCAGGCATAATGGGCAGCGACCTCGACAAGGTATCCCGTGATATCATCGAGCAGGCAGGCTACGGAAGCTGCTTCGGACACTCACTTGGTCACGGAGTTGGTATGGAGATACACGAAAAGCCCAATGCTTCGCCGAATTACAAGCTGCCTCTCAACGAGGGGGCTGTAGTTACCGTAGAGCCGGGTATCTATATCGCAGGCAAGTTTGGCGTGAGAATAGAAGATTTTGTCATTTTGACCGAAAATGGCTGTGAAAACTTGACAAAAACGGCAAAAACTCTCATATCTTTATAATAATATCACATTAGGTATTGCAAAAATCCCGAAAATGTGATAAAATAAAGTATCATATTAATTTGAAAAATACGGAGGTATTTATAATGATTTCAGCAGGAGATTTCAGAAACGGCGTTACCTTTGAGCTTGACGGACAGGTAGTTCAGGTTATCGAATTCCAGCACGTTAAGCCTGGTAAGGGTGCTGCTTTTGTAAGAACAAAATATAAGAACGTTATCACAGGTTCAGTTGTTGAAACTTCTTTCAACCCAACAGCTAAGTTCCCTACAGCTTACGTTGAGAGAAAGGATATGCAGTACAGCTACAACGACGGCGACCTTTATTACTTCATGGACCTTGAGACATATGAGCAGGTTCCGATCAGCGCTTCTATCCTCGGCGACAGCTTCAAGTTCGTTAAGGAAGAGATGATCTGTAAGATCCTTTCATACAAGGGCAACGTATTCGGCGTTGAGCCGCCTAACTTCGTAGAGCTCAAGGTTACACAGACCGATCCCGGCTTCAAGGGCGATACAGCTACAAACGCTACAAAGCCTGCTACACTTGAGACAGGTGCAGAGATCAAGGTTCCTCTCTTCATCGACGAGGGCGAGATCATTCAGGTTGATACAAGAACAGGCGAGTATATGTCAAGAGCATAAGCTCGGGCTGTACTTTCTATACTATAATTCGAGAGGAGGAGCTTGCTATGAAGCTTACCGAGAAAATGTCATATTTACAGGGACTTATCGACGGTCTTGAGATCGATTCTTCCACTAAGGAGGGAAAGGCTCTTATCCAGATGTCCGAGGTAATGTCAGAGCTGGTGCTCTACGTTGAGGACCTTCAGTCACAGGTGGACGAGCTCACAGAGCTCTGCGATATCCTTGATGAGGATCTTGGCGCAGTTGAGGACGATTTCTATGATGACGACTATGACTGCGACGACTGCGATGAGTGCGACGAAGATGATGATTGGGACGATGACGACGAATTCGACTTCGACGATGATGACGATGAGCTTTATGAGATCACATGTCCTACCTGCGGAGATACTATTCTCCTTGACGAGGGCATGATCGAAGAGGGCTCCATGAACTGCCCTAACTGTGATGAGCTCCTTGAGTTTGATTACGACGATCTTACTATCGAGGACTTCGAGGACAAGGCAGAAGAGCCTGAAAAGAAGTAATAGTCAAAAAGCACACAGCTGCGGAATGGGATCACCTGTTCCGCAGTTTTTTTTATGTTCTCATGTATTCCTCAGAAGTATTTGTATGCTACTTTTCTGCTAAAATATTGACATTAAACGGCGTAAAAGGGTAAAATAATGCCGATATCACATGGAAAATAAAAAAATAATGCTATTATTTATCTGTATTGCGCTATAATGTTCATTTTGTCCACCTAATCCGCATTTATTCGGTTGCGGTTTTTTGAGCAAAATGTTACAATTAATTAAAATTGGAGTAATAATATACGTTTATAATGACGTATCGGAGAAAAACTTTTTTGTCATTGTGTACAAAATAGTATTAATGAAAAGTGGGATATTAAAATTGAAGGAGGAATTTTCATGAAACAATTAAAACTCAGGAGAGCTGCGGCTTCTGTTCTGGTAGCGGCAGCTGTTGCCCTGCCGTCGATATCGGCTTCATCAAGCTTTATCAGCACTCCTGTGTCGGCAGCGTCCACAATTAACAACCCTATCATCTGGGCTGACGTCCCCGATGATGACATCATCAGAGTAGGCGATACTTATTATATGGTCAGCACGACCATGTTCTTCAGCCCCGGTGCTCCTATTATGAAGTCCAAGGATCTCGCTAACTGGGAGATCTGCAATTACGTCTTTGACACATACGCTAACGGCGACGTTCAGAACCTGAAAAACGGCAAGCACGACTACTCTCACGGACAGTGGGCTACAAGCCTTCGCTACAACGAGAAGAAGGGCAAGTACTATGCTTTCTTCGGAAGCTACGGCTCCAACAAGTCCTATATCTGCTCTACAGACGACATCGAGAACGGTGAGTGGTCACGAGTTGAGCTCAACGGTATGTACCACGATGCTTCGATTCTCTTTGATGACGACGGAAGAAATTACCTCGTTTCAGGCGCAGGCGGCACTTGCAGCATCAAGGAGTTCAACTCGGAGATGACAGGCTGGAAGTCCGGCGGACTTGAAAAGCAGCTCTTCAAGACCAATTTCAACAACCTTGCAGGTGAGGGCTGGCATATCCAGAAGATAAACGGCTATTATTATATATTCGGTATCGCATGGCCGTCAGGTCACGGCAGACTTGAGTTCGTATACCGTTCAAAGAGCCTTACAGGAAACTGGGAGAGCAAGACTATTCTTGACTCAGGTCTTGGCTCATACGGAAGCGGCTGTGCTCAGGGCGGTATCGTTGATACTCCTGACGGCAAGTGGTACGGACTTCTTTTCCAGGACCACGGCGCAGTGGGACGTATCCCTGTCCTTGTTCCCGTAAACTGGCAGAATGACTGGCCGATGATGGGCGTAAACGGCAAGGCGCCTCTCACTCTTGACCTCGGTACAACAAAGGGTACTGATGTAGCAGGCGACGACAGCTTCGACTACACCACAAACGACCTTGCTCTCGAGTGGTCTTGGAACCATAACCCAGATAACAGCGCATGGTCTGTTACTGAGCGTCCCGGCTGGCTCCGTCTTAAAAACAAGAATATGGCGTCACATCTGCTCAATGCAAGAAATACCCTCACAATGCGTACTGAGGGACCTGCCTGCAGCAGTTATATCAAGCTTGACGCTTCAAACATGAAACCCGGAGACTATGCTGGCCTTTCTGCATTCCAGCTCAAATATGGCTGTATCGGAGTCCGCGTTGATGACAATGGCGGCAAGAAGGTATATATGTCTGTCAACACTGGCAGCGATGTTCCGACAAGCTCCAACAAGATAGTTGCTGAGCAGAATATGAACGGCGACGAGGTCTACCTCAAGGTCGACTTCAAGTTCGCTAACGTTAATTCTGACGGCAGCTCCTCAAACAACATAGACAAGGCTAATTTCTATTATTCATACGACGGTCAGAACTGGAACAAGCTTGGTCAGGAGCTCTCAATGTCCTACGACCTCAAGCTCTTTACAGGCTACCGCAGCGGTATCTACAGCTATCCTACAAAGTCCACAGGCGGCTATGCCGATATCGACTTCTTTGAGTATGACCGTCAGACATGGAACGGATGTAACGGCAGCAAGGTCCTCAGCGGCACTCCCGTTATCATCGAGCCCGACGAGAACGGCTACTACTTCCATAATACATTCGAGAGCGGCACAGAATCATGGACAGGCAGAGGTTCTGCAAGCGTTGCTGTGGATAAGACAGAAGCTTACGACGGTTCAGGCTCACTTGTTTGTACAGGCAGAGATGCAAGCTGGAACGGCGCTTCAAAGTCACTTTCTTCAAACGTATTCAAGGCAGGCGAGGAGTACAGCTTCAGTACTGTTGTAAAGTACACGGAAGGACCTGCTTCCCAGAAGTTCTACCTCACTCTCCAGTATGAAGCAAACGGCGATGTAAACTACGACAAGATAGCTACAGTTGACGAGCTGCCAAAGGGCGAGTGGGTTCAGCTGGCAAATACAAACTATAAGATACCTGAGGGCGCTTCAAATTTACAGATGTACGTTGAGACAGATTCAGACGATTACAGCTTCTATGTTGACGAGGCTGTAGGCGGTGTTGCAGGAACTGTTGTAGACGGACCAAAGGCAGTAAGCGTTATCCTCGGTGATGTAAACGGCGATGAAGTTATCAACAGCTTCGACCTCGTTGCTGCAAGAAAGGGCTTGCTCTCGGAGAAGTTCGCTGACGACAGAGCTAAGAGAGCAGCAGATGTTGACAAGAACGGCAAGGTAGAGATGAGTGATCTCGTACAGCTCCAGAGCTTTGTTCTTGGCAAGATCTCGGAGTTCGGCAAGTCCGACTCCCAAAGTGCCAGTAGCGGCGGACAAGTAGAAGAACAGACTTCGGCAACAAAGTACACAATGGCTGAGTACACCAAGCTTGTGGAGCCAAAGGTCGCAAACAAGGAGCCCGATTCCGCACGTCAGGAAAAGGGCGGAGTTCAGTACGGCACAGTAAAGAGCGACAAGTATTTTTCAACCACCTGCAACCGCGAGAAGCCTTTCAATATCCTGCTTCCCGCAAACTATGATCCGAATAAGAAGTATCCTGTAATGTACATCATGCACGGCTACTATGAAAATCAGGACAGAATGATAATCAAGGGCAACGGTACTATGTACACACGCCAGATAATCGGCAATGCTATCGCTGAGGGCGAGGCAGAGGAAATGATATGCGTATTCCCGTATATCTATTCAAGTGCAACACAGAAGGACTGCTCGGGTATGGACGACAATAATAACCGTGCATACGACAACTTCATCAATGATCTCACAAAAGACCTCATGCCATACATTGAGAAGAACTACAGCGTAAAGACAGGCAGAGACAATACTGCTATCACAGGCTTCTCAATGGGCGGACGCGAGTCTCTCCTTATCGGTATGAAGCGCCCTGACCTTTTCGGATATATCGGAGCTATCTGCCCTGCACCGGGCGTAACAGGCGATTTCAAGTGGAAGAGCGGCGAAGAGCCTCATCTCCTGTTCATGACAGCAGGAAGCAACGATGAAGTAGTATATTCAACACCTAATGGCTATCACGACAGCTTCACAAAGAATGGTGTTCCTCACATCTGGCACTACGTAAACGGCGGTTATCACGGCGATAACTCCATTCATGCTCATATTTATAACTTTGTGCGTGCGGCTTTCAAGGCATAACTAAATACTTATCATACATTTTGACTTCCTCAAAGAAAAGCACCGCAGCATTAGCTAAGCTGCGGTGCTTTTCGTATCATTTTTAATTACTTGCTGAGGAATTCCTCGAAGCTCTTTACGTTTTCCTTTGTTGTTGCTGTGTAAGCATAGTAGGAAAGGATATTAGAGGCGTCAACAGCGTTTATAGCACCGTTTTTATCCACGTCTCCGGCAAGCTTCTGAGTTTCGTTGAATCCGCCGTCCTTTTTGGTGGATACCATTGCGTAATAGCTGAGTACAGATGAAGCGTCAACTGCGTCTATCTTGCTGTCGCTGTTTACATCTCCTAAGGTGTAGCTTGGAGCGGTGTTGGTCTCAGCGAAGTCATAGCTCTTTACGAGCCATCTGCCGTCTTCGGCAACAAGATTTATCCTGCCGTAGCCGTCCTTGTCGCTCTTTTCAGCAGTAGTTGCTGTAAATCCGTTTGCAGTTACATTTGAAACGGTCACGCCTTCGTTGATATTAAAGCTGTATGCTCCTCTTGCGCCAATAGCGGCGTAAACAACATCGTCTTTTTCAACGAAACGTTCTTCAGCCTGCTTTATAAGGTTATCGCGCAGCTCGCCTGTGCATTGCTCGGTGATGTATTCCTTGAAAAGGTACATCGAGAAGCTCTGCATATTGTCGTTTGCTTTGCCATATTTCTTGCCGTTGACTGTTATTGTATCCTTTGAATCAGCAGGAGCACCGTATGCGAGAGTTTCGAGTATGCTCTGCAGGTGGAACATTCTTACATATGCAGCGTCTGCAAGGTCTTCTGTGGATTTATTGACAGTGAAGTAGCCGAATTCATAGTCGTTTATCTTCCATTTGCCGTCTTCGAGGGCAAATGCAGCTCTGCCGTAATCGTTCATCTCGTCGCTTTTCTGAGTTACGGCTCTGAATGACTTGTCGGTCTGATCGGTGATGACAACGCCGTTGTCCGTAAGAAATGTATAGAAGAAACGTCCCGAGCTTCTTTTGTAAAGAGCGCCGTTTTCTTCCTTCAGGCAGTTTGCGCAGCTTGCGAGAAACATTTCCTTGAGGTCGCCTGTGCAGGTGTCGGTGATAAATGCCTTTACGTTTGCGATAGTCTTGAAGCGTGAATCCTCGACCTTGACGAAGTCATTAAGTGTGCTGTCGGCGCCGTCGGTAAGGCTGAGGATAGTATTCATATCCTTAAGCTTTGCAACAGCTGTTTCGCTCACGCTGCTTGCTGCTGTTGATGCGGCTGTTGTCGTATCAGCTGCAAAAACTGCTGCTGCAGGCATAGACGCAAAAAGAGTAAGTGCTGTGAGACAAGAAATCATTTTTTTCATACCCATTACCTCTTATTTCTATATTTTTCCGTGTTTTAAACACAGATTATATTATAAGGGATATTTTTCAAAAATGCAAGGGAAATGAATAATTTTTTTCATTTATTTTAAATTAACGAAAAAGCAGTTCTTGTTTTAGTAAAAATAACGGAGTATAGGAGGAAAATTGCCATGAAATGATAGGAAATTACCATAAAAATCATGATTTTTGTATTATAAATTATGATGATATATTATAATAAAATTATGTTAAAATTAGTCTATCATGCACAAGTGAGGTGGATGATAGCAGGGGAATTAAAATTGGCTTTTCGGACTCAGCCTTAATAACAAGAAAACAGTCTTTTAGGCAAAGGCTGAGTTTGTTGAGCCGAAAAGGAGGAATACTTATGAATATGACAAAAAGAGCTTTAGCACTTGTTGTCAGCATGGCAGCTGCAATGTCTGCGTTTGATATTGCAGTGCCGAAGAGTACAGCTACAGCGGCTGACGTACAGGCTGTATTCTATGTTGCTCCCGACGGAAGCGACAGCGGTGACGGTTCTATCGGCTCGCCCTTTGCTACTCTCGAAAAGGCGCGAGACGAGGTGCGAAAGATAAACAGCTCGATGACAGGCGACATCGTTGTTTATCTCCGCGGAGGCGATTACCGTATCACAAAGCCTGTTGAGTTCGACACAAGGGACTCGGGAAAGGGCAATTACAGCATACGCTATGAGGCGTATCAGGGAGAGACTCCCGTTATCAACGGAGCTACACAGGTCACAGGCTGGAAGAAGTACAACGACAAGCTGTGGGCTGCCCCTCTGGACAGAGACTATAAGCTCCGCAATCTCTACGTTAATGACCGCCGTGCCAATATGGGCAGCGTTCAGGTTCAGGCTAAGGGCGGCTACGGAGATTACAGTATTACAGCAGGTCAGGCGAGCTGGGCATGGGTATCGGGCAAAAAGAGCGACGGTATCAAGTACGATGCAGGCTCAATGCCTAAGGTCACATCAAACTTTGATGACCTTGAGGTAGTAAACGGCACAACATGGAATGAGAATATCGTATGTTCCCGTAATATAAAGTACGAAGGCGGAAGCATGATATTCCTCATGCAGCAGCCCTACGGCGCTATAGCTCAGACTCCGGGCTGGGGTGCAGGCTTCTCGACAGGCGGTACTCATACAATATACAATGCTTTTTCATTTGTTGACAGCGAGGGAGAATTCTATTTTGACAAGACTGCTAAAACGCTTTATTATTATCCGCGCAGTGGCGAGGATATGACAACGGCAGATGTTGAAGCTCCTGTTGCTGACGGACTTATCAGGATTGCAGGCAAGTCCACATCAGAGCGTGTAAAGAATATCAGCTTCAGCGGCATAACCTTTGCCAATACTGACTATCAGCTCACAGACGTTGCAGGCTCTCACGGAAAGGCTACCTGTCAGGCAGCTCAGACATATACTGCTTTCGCTGATTCAAACTGGCATAACATGAAGTATGAAATGGCGGATACCCTTCCTGCGGCTATCCACATCACAAGCAGCGACAGCATCAGGCTTACAGGCAATGTTGTCAAGCATACAGGCGCAGATGGTATCTCTATGACCAATGATGTCATCAATTCTGAGGTACGCGGCAATTTCGTGACTGATATAACCTCAAGCGGTATAACTGTCGGTCACCCGCAGCATATCTATATCGGAGATGCAGCAGGCAATAACAAGGAGAAATTCCCGAAGGGCGTCGAGGGCTTATGCAAAAACGACCTCATCACCGAGAATCTTCTCTACGATATCAGCGTTGTTCACGGCTTTGGCGGCTGTGCAGCTATAACTGCATACTTTGTTGACTCTGTCAAGATACTCAACAACACTATCGAAAAGACTGCATACAACGGTATCCACCTGGGCTGGGGCTGGTGTAACTTTAAGGACAGTACCACCTGCCGCGATAATCAGATATGCTATAACAGAGTTATAAACTCTCTTAACCGACTTCACGATAGCGGCGGTATCTACACTATTGGTCAGATGCCAGGAACTATTATCAACGAGAACTACGTTCAGGGTATCCCGGCAGGCGGTCCCGGCTGGCCTACATACGGTCTCCATAATGACGAGGGCACAGCTTACATCAAGGAGCTTGACAACGTCCTTGAAATAAGCCCTAACGTTACCTATACCATCAACTGTGAGGACTATGGTCAGAAACACGATCTCACTATCAAGCGCACATATGCAACAGTAAACAAAATGGGCAAGAACCCTCCGTACAGCGATATCGACACTCCTATAGTGGTTTCCGACAACGTATGGCCTTTCGCACAGTACAAGATATGCCTTAACTCGGGTATCGGCGATGACTACCGCAAAATGATGCCCACATGGCTGAAATCAGCTGCGGACTACGCATTCCCTGCAAGCTGTGCAACCACTTGCGGAAGCAAGCTGCCTGTCAGAAAGGTTGACGGTACGGTATGGATAGCTCCCGACGGCACAACAAGCTTCAAGGCAGGCGCTGATATGACCAAGTCAAGGGGCACAGCAGGCACTATTAAGACTCCTTCAAAGGAGGGCGAGTACAGGATATACGTGCTTGACGCTAACGGAAAGGTACTGAGCAAGTCTTCACATCTGCTCAGACTCAAGGGCACAGGAAGTGCAGAGGCAGATGACGTTATCGAGGCTGAGGCTTGTGATTACAAGTCAGGAATTGACGCCGAGACCTGTTCGGAGGGCGGTACTGATGTCGGATATATCGAAAACGGTGATTATATCGGCTTCAAGAACATCGACCTTACAGGCGCAGATAAGGTAGATTTCCGTGTAGCTTCAAACGGCTCGGGCGGCAATATCGAGGTAAGACTTGACAGCGCTGACGGCAAGCTCATAGGCAAGGCAGAGGTCGGAAGCACAGGCGGCTGGCAGGACTGGACAACCAAGACCTGCACTATCGAGCCGACCTCAGGCAAGCATGATGTATATCTGGTATTCACAGGCGGAGAGAGCTACCTCTTTAATCTGAACTGGTGGAAGCCGAATACACCTGCCGCTGAAGTTATTCTCGGCGACCTTAACGGCGACGGAGTTGTTGACAGCTTCGATATGTGTCAGATGAGAAGAGCGGCAGTTGAGGGCGACGCAGAGCGCTTCGAGGCGGCTGATATCAACGCTGACGACGTTATCGACGGTGAAGACCTTGTATTGCTCAAGAAGTTCATTCTCGGCGAGATAAAGTCATTTTAAATAGTTTTATGAAAGGGCGGAGCTATCCGCCCTTTTCAATTAGGCAGCAATTTGTAAGCGATGTTTTAAAGCGGGCGACGGGACGTCATTGCTCAATAAATCTGTTGACGTCTGCCGAAAAACGTGGTATAATCAATAGGCATGAAAATTTGGAAGGACGGTTTTATGGAGAAGGTCTGGAAATTTATAAAGGCACAGCCTGTACTGATAATCGCGTTCATTCTTGCTGTGGCGACAATGTTCATCGTTCCGCCTGACAGGGAGTACATCGGCTACTGCAACAGGACGGTGCTTATCGAGCTGTTCGCCCTTATGGCGGCTGTAGCAGGACTGCGGAGCATAGGCATATTCGACACGGCGACGAGAGTGATACTGCAAAAGACGGGCACAGTCCGCCGACTTGGCGCAGTGATGATCCTCATATGCTTTTTCAGCGCAATGCTGGTCACCAATGACGTGGCTCTCATTACATTCGTACCGCTGACGCTTCTTATCTACAGCAACATCAAGGACGACAAAAGTCTGATAATGACTATCGTTCTTGAATCGGCGGCGGCTAATCTGGGCAGTATGATGACTCCTGTCGGCAATCCGCAGAACCTGTTCCTTTACGATAAATACGGGCTCACAGCTATGACCTTTGTGAAAACCATGCTCCCCGTCGGAGCTCTTGGACTTGCGGCGGTGCTTTTGCTGACATTGTTTCTGCCAAAGGACAAATGCGAAGCTCCAAAGCGCAATGACAACAAGCTGCCTGTAATAAAGGCGGCGGTATATACGGGCGTATTCGTGCTGTGTATCGCGGCAGTATTCAGGCTCGTTCCCGACTGGGTTTGCCTTATAGCGGCAATAGCGGCGGCGCTTATCTGCGACGTGAAGCTTCTTCTGAAAATAGATTACATACTTCTTGCAACATTTGTCTGCTTCTTTGTTTTCGTAGGTAATATCGCCCGTATCGACACGGTAAGCGAGTTCTTCTCTGGAATACTTACAGGCAGGGAACTGATAGTATCGGCGCTTCTTTCTCAGTTAATCAGCAATGTACCTGCGGCAGTAATGCTTGCGGAGTTCACGGATAACGGCACACAGCTTCTCCTCGGAGTTGACATCGGCGGCTTCGGAACTATCATTGCTTCTATGGCGAGTCTTATCGCATTTCAGATATACCGCGGCTCTGACAGATCTCAGACAGGTAAGTATATGGGCATATTCACATTGGTGAACGTAACGCTTCTGGTGCTTCTGCTGGGAACGCAGCTTATTATATCGCACGTATGAAAGTTGAGAGTTGAGAGTGTAGAGTTGAGAGTTATGGTTTCGCCTGCGGCGAATAATTAAAGCTCAAATAAAAACAGGCATAAAGAGTAACCATGATACTCATATAGAAGTTTTATAATTATTATTGAGAGAACCCCTTTTGAAAAAGGGGCTTCTCTCAAACTCTCTCCCTAAAACTTTCGTTTTGTTTTTTCACAGGTAGGGCGCACCTGCATTTTTGCAGGTCTTTTTTTATTTAAGAAGCGCCCTATCTGCGAAAAAACCAGATAAAAGTCTTTGGAAAGGGGTATGGGGGAGAACCTTTCCTCAGAAAGGTTTCCCC
>Ga0129313_1000032_pt1 | contig 149061 bp, 133 predicted proteins | sample O1105metagenome_FD_94436 | JGI IMG/M metagenome (GOLD analysis project Ga0129313, IMG submission 94436) | Orangutan group fecal microbial communities from fecal samples from Wisconsin, USA - O1105 metagenome | ecosystem: Host-associated > Mammals > Digestive system > Large intestine > Fecal... | reverse complement strand
TAGTTTATCTTTATTTAATTGCATTGGATTTTCCAACGTAGGGTTTTCCTGCGTGGGATTCTCCAACGTTGGATTTTCCAATGTAGGTGAAACCGATGCAGGAACGGGCTGCGGCAGCTCGAAGATCACATAGTCTGCGCCGCGCAGCCGCCCTTTTTCGTCCCGTTCTCTGGAACGCTGAATGTAGCCCGCCTGTTCCAGTTCCCGGATGGCCTGCCGTATCGCGTCTATGCTTTCCCGGTTGATACGGGCCAGCCCTTGCAGGGTGTAGTCCCAATCTTCCGGCAGAGAGAGCATTTGGGAGAGTAATCCTTTGGCTTTCAGGGACAAGGCCCTGTTCCGCAGGTGGTGGTTTGACATGACCGTGTAGCCGCTGTTCTTTTCTACCCGAAAAACTGCCATTTCACGGATGCCTCCTTTCGTTGTAAACAAAAAAGCAGCGTTCATTTGCTCCCGGTGATGGGAGAAGTGAACGCTGCGCGTACTTGATAATTTTCAGGTTGTGTGGTATATAAAAGGCAACTGTTTTTTTCAATACAGCCGCCCATCGGGGTGCGATACAAGCAAGTTGCTATCCGACGGCCTCAAAAACAAATTGTACTACGATGCTTTTTAAAAAATGCTGTATCACTACTCGCACCACATAAGGGGCTGTTGCACAAGGATATAAGCCAGTGCAACAGCCTTTTTTCTATCTCTCTCGGCGTAAAAATGCGGAAAACCAGCGTCAAACGAGCAGAATGTTGAAAAATCAGTCAGCCAAAGCAGACCCTTCCGACTTTTTGAAGTCATTGGAAGAGTCTGTTTTTTGATTTTCAGAAAATCAGAATTTCAGGTAGGCTTTTGGTCGGATGAGATGTTGTTTCTGTAAACCTCTGTTGCACTTGGAAATGAAATGTGCAATGTTCTGAGAAAGCCCCAGAAAGAGCAGCTCTGCCAGAACCTTAATGTTTCCACCGGTCAGGAAGCGTTTGAAGCTGCGGTTGTGCTTGAGTTATCCGAAAGCTTCCTCTGCCTGAATGGAACGGTTACACCGAAGCAGCTTTCCTTCTTCGGTGGTAATATTCTGGTAAGACTGCTGGCGCATCTTCTCGGTCTCTACAGACAGCACAAAAATCCACGCTGATTTTTGGTGCGGGTTATGCGTTTAACCTTTGCAGATGGGCGGATTCTGTTGTAGGATAGAACCAGAACAGCAAAGGAAGGTGCAGAGATGGAACAGTCTCGGGTTCGGATCGTGGATATTGCAGAGGCACTGGGACTCAGCACCGCCACGGTCTCCAACGTGATCCACGGCAAGACCGCCAAGATCTCGGACCAGACGGTGCAGCGGGTGCAGCAGGAGCTGGAACGGACGGGATACATCCCCAACATGGCGGGCATCCTGCTGGCGCGCAACAACTCAAGGATCATCGGCGTGGTGGTGAACGACCATGCCAAATACGAGGGCAGGGTCCTGGAGGACGGTTTTGTGATGTCCGCCCTGAACGCCCTCTCCCGTGAGGTGAACGAAAAGGGGTACTTCCTCATGGTCAAGACCACGGCAGAGATCCGGGATATCCCGGTGTTTGCCTCCATGTGGAATATGGACGGCTTGATCCTCATGGGCTTTTGTGAGGCGGATTACGAGACCCTCCGGGCGCAGATGCACATCTCCTTTGTGGTGTACGACGGCTATTTTGAGGCGTGCTCCAAGGTGGTGAACCTTGGCATCGACCACTACGATGGCGGCTGTCAGGCGGGGCGGTACCTCAGGGAGCTGGGGCACACAAAGGCACTGTGCATCGCAGATAATTTCATCTGCATGGACAAGGAGCGGGTGGAGGGCTTTGGCAGTGCCTTCGCTCCAGGGGAGACGTTATTCTGGCAGGTCCCCGCTGGGGCAGGGGAGAGGATGGAGTTTTACCGGCAGAACCTTCCCCGGCTCTTTGCCCAAAAGATCACCGCAGTGTTTGCGGTGTCCGACCACTATGCGCTGGAATTTATGCGGTTTTTGCAGGGGCAGGGCATCCGCATCCCGGAGGATGTGCAGGTCATGGGCTTTGACGATACGCTGGCAAGCCGGGAAAGCATCCCGCCCCTGACCACCATCCATCAGGACGCCGCCCTCCGGGCAAAGACTGCCATCCGCTGCATAGAGGCGTTGCGGGACGGTGCCCCCTGCGATGCCGGCATCGTTCTCCCGGTGGAGCTGGTGGAGCGGGAAAGCACGAGGAAATTGCCATGTCGGACTTTGTAAGGACCCTGTGCAAAATTGCCGTCCCGGTGACCTTGCAGGGGATGCTGCAGGCGTCCTTTTCCATCGTAGACCAGATCATGATCGGGCAGCTGGGGGAGGCGGGCATTGCCGCCGTGGGGCTGTGCGGCAATTTCTCGCTTATATTCTCTGTGATGCTGGGGGCAGTGTGCACCGTTGCGGGGATCCTGATGGCGCAGTTTCTGGGGGCAGAGGAGCACGCCGAGGCGTGGTGCAGTCTGGATGTGAGCCTTGTCTGCGGGGCTGCGCTGGGGGTGCTGTTTCTGCTGGCGGCGGGAGGCTTCCCGACACAAATTTTAGGGCTCTATACGGCGGATGACAGCATCTGCCGTACCGGGGCGGCATACTTCCGCATCGTGGCATTTTCCTATCTGCCTATGGCAGTCAGCGGGGTCCTGTCTGCATGGCTCCGCTGCAAGGAACACGCCGCCATTCCCTTTCTGGCAAGCCTTGGGGCGGTGGCGGCAAATACCGGGCTGAACGCCCTGCTGATCTTCGGCAAGCTGGGGCTGCCTGTCATGGGCATTGCCGGTGCTGCCATCGCCACGCTGGTCTCTCAACTGTTGAATCTGGGCTTGATCGTGGCAGGCTTTTGGGGCTGCCTCCGGAAAGAAGAAGAACGCCCGGTCTGGTCGCTGCGGTTTAAAAAGCTCACCCTGCAAGCCTACGGGGGCATGGTGCTGCCCATCCTTGTCAGCGAGTTTTTGTGGAGTCTGGGGCAGAACGTGGAATCTGCAGTGTACGGGCATCTGGGCACCGCAAGCCTTGCTGCCTACACCCTTACCTGTCCTCTTCAGAGCCTCATCATGGGGGCGTTGAGCGGCTTATCCGCAGCCGCCGGGGTCATGGTGGGCAAGCAGCTGGGCAAAAAAGATTACGCTGCCGCCTATGCGGAATCCCAAAAGCTTATGGCAGCCGGACTGGTGGGGTCAGTGGCGGTATCGGCGTTGCTGGTCTTGCTGGCAGAGCCCTATACCGGCTGGTATCGTGTAGCACCCGGGGTAAAAAGGCTGGGGAAGCTGTTGCTGGTGATTTTTGCACTGTATGCCCCCGTCAAGGTGGAAAACATGATCCTCGGGGGCGGCATCCTGCGCAGCGGCGGCAACACAAAGATCATCATGGTCATCGACTGTCTGGGCACCTGGTGCGTGGGCATCCCCTTGTGCCTGCTTGCCGCCTATGGCTTCCGGTGGGGCATCGCAGGGGTGTACGCTCTGTTCACCGCCGAGGAGGTGTTCCGGCTCCTCCTGTCCCTTGTGATGTTCCACAAGCGCAGATGGATGATCAGCCTGTCCGATAAAGACCCGGACGCACTCGGTTGGACCGGTCCGTAAAAAACCTGATAACAGACAAAGACCTCCCCGTGCAGGAAATCGGGACTGCACGGGGAGGTCTTGTTCTGTCCAAAAAATACACCGCATCGTAACCGGGATGCCCTGAGGCGACCGGAGATCCTGTGGGTGAATCATAGCTGCTTTGAGGCAGGGTGCAAGAGGATAATTTCAAAACTCTGGCAAAAAGAGAGGGCTGGACGGTGCCAGCCCGCTTGACACGATTTTCAGCGCATCATTGTCCGGTGCTGTGTGCGGTATTCGGCGGGCGTGATGCCGTACAGGCGGCGGAAGGTCTTGAGGAAGCTGCTGTAATCCGGGAAACCGCTCTCGGTGCAGGCGTTCAGGACCGAAACACCTTCTTCCAGAGCCTTGCGGCAGTGCTGCATCCGCAGATAGGTCAGGTAGTTGTGGATGCTCTCCATGGTGCACTCCTTGAATGCGCGGGAAAGGTGCTCCCGGCTGGCGTAAAGCTCCTGTGCCAGCTGCGCGGTGGTCAGGGTGGGGTCCTGATAATGGGTCTGCAGGTAAGCCACGGCACGTGCGACCAGCACACTGGTGCTGCTGGGGGCGGAGGTCTGTCCGCTGCCGGTGGCTTGCGTGATGAGCAGCATCATCTCGCTGGTCTGCGCCTCAAAAACGGTATCCCGGATGGAGCCCGGCAGCTCCAGACTTTGCGCCATGCGGAAGAAAAGCCCCTTGAAATCCCACTTGCTGCATGCCTCTCGGTCCAGCACGGTAAGCTCCTGCAGCCAGCCTGTGTTTTTCAGGTTCGTGTGCCGGCGGGAGGCTTGCCATAGAGCATCATCGATCTGGACGACCAGACGATCCGACTGGTCGTCATCGATATGGAAGTTGCCGGAGTGGTAGACCTGAGCGGGGAAGTAGACCAGCTCTCCCACATGGACCAGATACACGCTGCCGTCCACCGAGTAGCGCACTGTGCTGCCGCCGATGGGGAGCACCAGCTCGTGATACGGGTGAGAGTGCACCACAGACTGCCGGTTTTCCCGGTTCGTGTACCATGTGACCAGAAGCCGGGTGTCCCGCAGCCCCATCCGAGCCTGCGCTTCTGTAAGGACATTATCTACATAATGTGAGACCCGTTCGATGCCCATAGTCGCTCCTGTTCCTTGTTAAAAAAATCAGAATCATGCTTATACGTCTTTTTTTGCCCTAGTATATCAGTACATATCACAATTTGCAACATTTGAATCACAAAATCTGCGGAAAAGCAGCAGGATTTTTAGTATGATAAGGGTGCAAGGAGACGAGATTGACCAAATACACAAAACTGTTTCAATATTTTTGTGCTAGTCTACAGACATACTGGTTGCATTTCGTGACCGTTCGAAAGGAGACAGCCCATGCAGACATCAAAGAATCATTTTGAAGCCAAAGTGGTCTTTAACGATGAGACCATCCGCCGGATGTTCCGCACGGAGTTCTACACCTACGAGGGGATGCGGCATCTGCTGTGGCTTGCAGCGGCGTTTGTGTTGGTGATGGCGGCACTGTTCACCGCCATCCCTGCCTTTGTCAAGGTGCTCTGCCTGCTGGTGGGCTGTGCCATGTTCGCCATGCCGGACTTTTTGAGCCGGGTGGCGGCAGAGGGGGTCATCATGCAGCGGGGCGGTGCGGAGACCACTGTGAGTTGCCGGGTCAACGATGGCGGTGTGGACGTGGAAAACGGTGCCCACATCCCCTTTGCAAAGATCGACCGGCTGGTAGAGGATGAACAGTATTTCTACCTCTTCCAGAGCCGTCAGATGGCAGTGATGATCCCCAAGGGGAGCCTGCTGCCCGCAAACCCGGAGCGGTTTGCAAAGGTGCTTGCCAAGGAGACCGGCAAGGACTGGCAGCGCTCCAAGAGTCTGTGGGGGCTCAACCTGAAAGACCTGATCCAGATGACAAAGGATCGCTTTCAGCGCAGCGCATCCTGAGCGCTGCACCGCAACTTTGTTGTTTCACAGCTGGTTGGCTGTGATCGTGGAACACGATAAAGCAAGAAAAGGAAGGAAAACACTATGAAGATCACTCGCAGACAGTTCGTACAGGTCATGGCAGTTGCCGGCGCATCTGCCCTGCTCACCGCTTGCGGCGGTTCCTCTGGCAGCACTGCCGGTTCCGGCGCAGCTGCTTCCACCGGCGGCAGCTTCAACCTGAAGCTGGGTCACAATCTGGCAGAGGATCACGCTGTGCACATCCAGCTGACCAGCTTTGCAGAGCAGGTCAAGGAAAAGACCGGCGGCAGTATCAACATCCAGATCATCCCCAACGGCACCCTGGGCAGCGAGGCTGACATGATCTCCCAGATCCAGGCAGGCGCACTGGATATGGCAAAGGTCTCCGCTTCCACCCTGGGCAACTTCAGCGAGAAGTACAACGCCTTCTCCGTGCCCTATGTGTTCAACGATCAGGCACACTACTACGGCTACATGGACAGCGACTCCGCAAAGGCTGTCTTTGAGTCCACCGACGATCAGGGCTTCCGTGGTCTGACCTGGCTGGATTCCGGCGCACGCTCCTTCTACACCAAGGCTACCGCCATCCGCACCCCGGCTGACCTGAAGGGTCTGAAGATCCGCACCATGGACAGCCAGATGGCAATCGACATGATGAACTGCCTGGGCGGCTCCGCTACCGTTATGGGTTACAGCGATATCTACACCGGTATGCAGCAGGGCGTCATCGACGGTGCCGAGAACAACGTCACCGCACTGCGTGACCACGGCGACGTGACCAAGTACTACTGCTTCGACGAGCACACCCGCATCCCCGATATGGTGGTCATCGCTTCCAGCGTGTGGAACAAGTTCTCTGACGAGCAGAAGTCCATCGTGTCCGAGTGCGCCAAGACCGCTACCGAGGAGTACAAGGACGCCTGGAAGAAGTTCGAGGACGAGGTGCTGGACAAGGCTGTGAACCAGAACGGCGTGGAGCTGGTCAAGGATGTGGACATCGCCGCATTCCAGGCAGCTGTGCAGCCCATCTACGACAACCTCAAGACCTCCAACCCCACTACCTACGCAGTCGTGGAAGAGATCCGCGCTATGGCTTAAACGCCAACTCACTGCTTTCCATTCTTCCGGCAACACCGCACAATTCCCGCCTGACGGCTTAAGCACCGTTCCGGCGGCTGCGACACGGCATCTGCGTTGCCAAAATGCTCGATAATACACAAAGTATTATCTGCGCTTTTGGCTTAGCATCTGCCGCACCTCGCTCGCCGTATCGGCACTTAGAATTATGCGGTATTGCCTTACCTCCCAAGCTGCGGGCAGTGCACGGTACTGCCCGCAGCAGTGCGGGAGGGAATGAGTTCAAGGAGATGATCTTGTGAAAAAACTGGATAAAATTCTGGATAATGTCATGCGCTTCCTCATGGCAGTGGCAATGTTCGCTCTGCTGGCAGGTGGCACCTGGCAGATCTTTACCCGCTGGATCCTGCGCAACCCCTCCACCGTTACGGACGAGTTCCTGCGCTACGTCCTGATCTGGGCTTCCATGATCGGTTCCGCCTACTGCTTCTACAAGGATAAGCATCTGGCACTGGATCTGGTCAAGGGTCGCGCAAAGGGTGCGTTCAACGTGGTGCTCAGCGTGTTCATCGAGGCCGCCATCGTGTTCTTTGTGGGCTATGTCTTTGTTTACGGCGGCTGGAAGCTGACTGCAAACGCCACCAACGTTTCCTCGGTCATGCGCATCCCCTTCAAGTTCCTGTATTCCATCCTGCCGATCTCCGGCGTGTTCATTATTCTGGCACGGGTGCTGAAATACATCCAGCTCCTTGTGGAGCGTAAGGAAAAGAAAGGAGAAAACGCATAATGGTTGCACAGGCTACGTTACTGCTGTTCGGTTCCTTCTTTGTCATGCTGCTTGCCGGCGTGCCCATCTCGGCAGGCATCGGCATTGCATCCATCTTTACGGCACTGTTCAGCATGGACCCCGCAATTTTTGCCCTGACCGCTGCACAGCGCTGCTTCTCGGGCATTGATTCCTTCTCTCTGCTGGCGCTGCCTTTCTTCTCTCTGGGCGGCAACATCATGAACAAGGGCGGCATTGCAAAGCGCCTTGTCCGTCTGGCACGTCTGGCTGTGGGCAAGATGCCCGGCTATCTGGCTGCCACCAACGTTCTGGCGAATATGTTCTTCGGTGCCGTTTCCGGTTCCTCCGTGGCAGCTACCTCTGCCATGGGTTCCATCATGGCTCCTCTGGAGCTGGATGAGGGCTACGATCCCAACTACTCCGCAGCCGTCAACATCTGCTCTGCCCCCACCGGCATCCTGATCCCCCCGTCCGGCCCGCTGATCCTTTACTCCATCACCGCCGGCGGCGTCTCTGTGGCAGCCCTGTTCATGGGCGGCTACCTGCCCGGCATCCTGATGGGTCTGTGCGTGGCTGGTCTGGCTGTGTTCATCGCTATCAAGAAGGGCTATAAGTCCTCCGACGTCAAGGACCCCGACCCCGCCATCAAGATCATCGTTGAGGCTGTGCCCTCTCTGCTGGCGGTCATCATCGTCATGGGCGGCATTCTGGCAGGCTTCTTCACCGCCACCGAGGCAGGTGTGGTGCTTTGCCTGTACTGCGGTCTGCTGTCCATCCTGTACAAGGAGATGACCTTCAAGAGCTTCTATAATCTGCTGGCAGACACCATGGAGAGCAGCGCTACCATCCTGTTCCTGATCGCCGCTTCCTCCATCATGTCCTACGTCATGAGCTACTCCGGCATCCCTGCCGCCATCAGCAACGCTCTGATGAGCATTTCCAGCAACCGCTACGTCATCCTGCTGGTCATGAACGTGTTCCTGCTGGTCATGGGTATGTTCCTGGATCTGACCCCGGCGGTCCTGATCTTCACCCCCATCTTCCTGCCCATCACCCGCAGCATCGGCATGAGCGATGTGCAGTTCGGCATCATGCTCATCATGAACCTGGGCATCGGCTCGGTCACCCCGCCGGTCGGTTCCTGCCTGTTCGTGGGCTGCGGTGTCGGCAAGGTCAAGATCGAAGGCGTCACCAAGTACATCGTGCCGCTGTTCACCGCCATGGTGGTGGCACTGTTCCTGGTCACCTTCATCCCCGCCATTTCCCTGTGCGTACCGTACCTGTGTGGTCTGGTCCCCGGTCTGGGCTGGCTGTCCTGAGCCTGACCGTTCTGGGCTAAGCAATGAGAACATTGCCCCCATTTCTCTGAAGATATCCTGCATCTGAGGGGGAATGGGGGCACTTTTTATTAAAATCTAACGAGAGGAATAAATATTATGGAGATCTGCTCCCGTTTTACCGGCATGGAGCGCAAAGACGGCGCTTTCCTGCTGCATACCGATAACGCAGACATCAAAGTCTGCTTTGTGACCGATGAGATCGTCCGGGTCCGTGCCAGCTTTGACCATGAGCTGGCAGAGGAGTCCTACGTCCTGATGACCACCGCATGGGAGGACCGGATGGACCAGCTGTTCAAGGGTGAGCGCACCCGTGTGGAGCCTTTTGCCGCACAGGTCACCGAGGACGACAGCACCCTCACCTTTGCCACCGGCAAGGTGACCCTGGTGGTGGACAAGGACCCCATCAACTTCAAGCTGTTGGCTGCCGACGGCTCCGAGCTGTACAGCACCCTGCCCGGCAACCCCTTTGTCAAGGATGCCAACAACCGTGTGGTGGCTTACAGCCGGATGAAGGAGGACGACTGCTTCTACGGCTTTGGCGAAAAGACCGGTCTGCTGGATAAGAACAAGACCTTCCAGCGGGAGCGTGCCACCGACGCCATGGGCTACGATGCCGAGAAGATGGATACCCTCTACAAGCACATCCCCTTCTACATCCGTCTGGACCGTGACACCCACAAGGCTGTGGGCGTGTTCTACCACAACTTCTACGAGTCCGTGTTCAACATGGGCTGCGAAAAGAGCAACTACTGGCCCCGCTACACCTATTTTCAGGCAGACGGCGGCGATCTGGACTGCTTCCTCATCGGCGGCGACACCATCGCCCGCATCGTGGACAACTACACCCTGCTGACCGGTCGTCCGGCACTGCTGCCCAAGCGTGCCCTGGGCTATCAGGGCTCCAGCATGTACTACCCCGAGCTGGAAAAGGACAGCGATGACGCTGTGCTGGGCTTTATCGACACCATCAAGGAAGAGGGCTTCCCCATTGACGGCTTCCACCTGTCCAGCGGCTACGCTACCTACAACGGCAAGCGCTGCTTCTTTACATGGAACACCGACCGTTTTAAGGACCCGAAGGCCTACTTTGCAGCCATGAACGAAAAGCACGCCCAGAACGTGCCCAATGTCAAGCCCGGTATGCTGCTGTGCCATCCCCGCTTTGACGAGTTCCTGAAGGACGATGTGTTCGTCCGTGACAGCAAGCACCCCGAGACCTACGGTGTCGGCAAATGGTGGGGCGGCGACGGCGCATTCTGGGACTACACCAAGCCCGAAGGCCGTGCAGCATGGAAAAAGTACCTCACCGAGTCCATCATCGCCGTGGGCACTGATTCGGTCTGGAACGACAACTGCGAGTACGACAGCCTGATGGATCAGGAGTGCATTTGTGATTTTGACGGCAAGGGCGGCACCATCGCCCAGCTCAAGCCCATCATGAGCACCCTGATGTGCCGCATGAGCGCAGAGGCTGTGACCGACCACAATCCCAACGCCCGTCCCTACATGGTCTGCCGCAGCGGCAGCTCCGGTATCCAGCGCTACGCCCAGACTTGGTGCGGCGATAACTACACCAGCTGGAAGACCCTGAAGTACAACATTCCCATCATCACCGGCATGGGTCTGTCCGGTCAGCCCAACGAGGGCGGCGATATCGGCGGCTTTGCCGGTCCCGCCCCCACCGAGGAGCTGTTTGTCCGCTGGGTGCAGAACGGCATCTTCCAGGCTCGCTTCTCCATCCACTCCGCCTCCAACGATAACACCGTCACCGAGCCTTGGATGTTCCACGAGTCCACCGACCTGATCCGGGACGCCATCCTGCTGCGCTACCGCTTTACTCCCTATCTTTACAGCGCCGAATACCAGGCGAGCCAGACCGGTGCGCCCATCATGCGTGCTCTGGTCTACGACTTCCAGAACGACCCCAAGGTCTGGGAGGAGAGCTTCGAGTTCCTGTTCGGTCGGGATATTCTGGTGGCAAACGTTCTGGAAGAGGGTGCCAAGACCCGCACCGTCTACCTGCCCGCAGGCTGCAAGTGGTACGACTGGAACGATAAGTTCCGCTGCTATGAGGGCGGTCAGACCATCGAAGTTCCGGTCACCATGGCTACCATCCCCATGTTCGTCCGGGAGGGCGCAGTCATCGCCATGGCAGACAACCAGCTGATGACCATGGAGGGAGACCACACCACTGCCCTCCACCTCATCGTGGCACCCAAGGGCACCACCACCACCACCCTGTACGATGACGACGGCAGCACCAACGATTTTAAGAGCGGCGTGTACCGCAAGACCACCATCACCACCACCGCAGGCGAGCGGGTGACCATGAACTTTGCCTCCGAGGGCAGCTACAAGGACACCGTGGAGACCATCAAGGTGGAGATGATCGCCAAGGAGAAGAGCCCCTTCTGGGTCACCCTGGATGGTCGCAAGATCGAGCACTTCCTCAACCGCCGCAAGTTCGACGCCGCTGCCGAGGGCTGGTATTACAGCCAGAGCAAAAAGGCAGTGGAGGTCAAGTACGCAAACCCCGCCAAGGATCATGAGCTGACTGTCTCGTTTGAACAGTTCGACCTGATTGGTATGTAACACTGCACGGAGGAACCTCTTATGCTGCTGCGTAGTTTTGAATCCTTTGAAAAGACCGAAAACGGCTACCTCATCCACGGCGATGCCGCCGATGTGAAGCTGGTTTTCATGACAGACGATATCATCCGCATCCGGGTGCACTTTGACAAGGGCACCCCCATGGAGGAGGAGTCCTATACGCTGGTGACCACTGCGTGGGAAGACCGGATGGACACCCTGCTCAAGGACGAGCGTACCCGCATCACGGCGCTGGATGTGCCCTGCACCGAGGACGAAAAGACCCTGACCTTTGAGACCGCACACCTCACCCTGAAGCTGTTCAAAAAGCCCTTCCATTTTGAGCTGTTTGACAAGTCCGGCAAGCTGATCTATCAGGATCTGCGGGAGCGTGCCTTTGAGAAAGACCAGATCGGTCGTCTGAGCCACTTTTCCAAGGTGGACCGGGACTATGACCACTTCTACGGTTTTGGCGAAAAGACCGGTCATCTGGATAAAAAGGGACGCCGTCTGCGGATGTCCCCCAAGGATGCCATCGGTCACGATCCCGAGACCGGCGACCCCATGTATAAGCACATTCCTTTCTATATCCGGGTAAATGAGCAGGACCTGCGTCCGGTGGGTCTGTTCTACCACAACTCCTACGACTGCGTGTTCGACCTTGGGGAGGAGCTGTCCGGCTACTGGGAGCGCTACTGCTACTACCAGACCGACGGCGGCGACATCGACCTGTTCCTGCTGGCTGGTGCCACCCTGCCCGAGATCCTGGACGAGTACACCCTGCTGACCGGTCGCAGTGCTCTGCCCACCAAGCAGTCTCTGGGCTACTGCGCCTCCACCATGTACTACGCCGAGCTGGAAAAGAACTGCGACCAGGAGATCTACAAGGTCATCGACAAGCACGAAAAAGAGGGCATCCTCATCGACAACTTCTGGCTGGCATCCGGCTATTCCAGCGGCGAAAAGGACAACCTGCGCTATGTGTTCAACTGGAACTACAAGCGGTTCCCGGAGCCGGAAAAGTTCTTTGAAAACATGAACGCCCGGGGCATCAACGTGATCCCCAACCTGAAGCCCGGCATCCTGAAGAACCACCCCTACATCGACCTGTTTGAAAAGAACGATGTCTTTATCAAGACCCCGGACGGCAAGGCTCCGTACTACGGTCGCTGGTGGGGCGGCGAGGGACGCTTCTTCGACTTCACCGGTCCCAAGGGACGCAACACATGGAAGCAGCTGCTGGAGGAGAACATCCTCAAAAAGGGCACCAAGACCGTCTGGAACGACAACTGCGAGATGGACGGCGTGGAGGACCGGGACGCCCAGTGCGACTTTGAGGGCAAAAAGGGCACCATGGCAGAGCTGAAGATCCTGCACTCCAACCTGATGGCATACACCGCCAAGCAGGCGCTGGCAGATGTGTACCCCGGCGAGCGTCCCTACATCATCAACCGTGCAGGCTACGCCGGCATCCAGCGCTACGCACAGGTGTGGGGCGGCGATAACCTGACCGACTGGCGCACCGTCAAGTTCAACATTGCCACCATTCTGGGCATGGGCTTGTCCGGCTGCTCCAACATGGGCTGCGATATCGGCGGCTTTGCCGGTCCCGCCCCGGAGGCAGAGCTGCTGCTCCGCTGGCTGCAGAACGGCATCTTCCAGCCCCGCTTCTGCCTGAACTCCGCCAACAACGACAACACCGTCACCCAGCCCTGGATGTACGAGGAGAACCTGCCTTACATCCGTGCAGCATACCAGCTGCGGTACCGTCTGATGCCCACCCTGTACTCTCTGATGTACGAGTCCAACCAGAACGGTATGCCGGCATGGCGTCCGCTGTTCCTGGAGTTCCCGGAGGACCCCAAGTGCTACACCGACAAGAACCTGACCTTTATGTTCGGCAAGAGCATTCTGGTGGCGAACGTGGTGGAAAAGGGTGCCACGACCCGCACCATCTACCTGCCCGCAGGCTGCACCTGGTACGACATGAACGACGACCTGCGTGCATACCAGGGTGGTCAGACCATCCAGGTCCCTGTCACGCTGGCAAGCATCCCCATGTTCCTGCGGGGCTCCGCCGTTGTGGTGACCACCGAGGACGTCAAGCACATCCTCAAGGACACCATGCGCCAGATCGATCTGCTGGTGGCTGCCGAGACCGACACCAGCTTTGTGCTGTACGATGACGACGGTCATACCGAGGACTACAAAAACGGCGTCTACGCCAAGACCACCATCACGGTCAAGGCGGGCGACCGCACCGACATCCGCTTTGCCACCGAGGGCAGCTACGAATCTCCCGTGGAGCGCATGACCCTGAAGCTGGTCAGCAAGAAAAAGGGCGCACTCTGGGTCAGCGTGGACGGGCAGCAGCTCCCTCAGTTCATCGTCCGTGACGGCTGGGATGCTGCAGAGTCCGGCTGGTACTACAACCTGTCCGACCGCACCATCTGGGTCAAGTTCGCAAAGCCTGCCAAGAAGGACTTTACGGTGACTGTCTCCACCGAAAAGTTTGACCTCATCGGTATGGCAGAGGACTAAAAAGCCATTCTCTATCTTCTATAATTCTTCTTTAAAAACACGATGACCCGTGGGGGACTCCCCACGGGTCATCGTGTTTTTATAAGTTTCAGGCTTCAGTCTGCGTCTCCCGCCGGAGGATGCGGCAGACCATGAACAGGCAGTAGAACATCGCCAATCCCCATGCAAAGGGGTTGGAAAGGCAGATGCCAAGATACCCAAGACCTGTCTTTACCGCCAGCACGCCGCCAAGGCTGCGACCGATCAGCTCGCCCACGCCGGAAATAACAGCCAGCACGCTGTAGCCCAGACCCTGCAACGTGTTGCGGAAGATCATCAGCAAGCCGTGGAAGCAGAACAGCATACTCATGACGCTGAGGTACTGTATGGCACCCGCCGTGACGGCGGGGTCGGCATCGCCCAGCACCAGCCCCACAGCGTAGGGCTTGATGAAAAAGATCACGCCCCACGCCACAGCGCAGTAGAGCAGCTGCACCATGCAGCCGTCCTTGATGCCCTGCCGGATGCGGTCGGTGCGGCGGGCACCGTGGTTCTGCCCCACATAGGTGGCAATAGCCATGCCTACGCTCTCCATGGGCAGGGTAAACATCTGGCGGATCTTTTCGCCGGCGGTCTGCGCCGCCACAGCGGTGCTGCCCAGCAGGTTGATGGCGTCCTGCATGATAACGGCACCAATGGCAGAGACCGAGTACTCAAACCCCATGGGAAGACCGATGTAAGCCAGCCGCTTGCAGTGCCCGGCGGAAAGCAGGGACCGGGGCTGCCGGAAGGAAAGCTCCTCCTGCTTTGCCGTGCGGGCAAAGAACCAGTAGGCGCACAGTCCGCCGCTGAGCAGCTGGCTGAGCACAGTGGCAATGGCGGCACCGTCTACCCCCATGCCCAGGGGCACGATAAAGAGGTAGTCCAGCAGGATATTCACCACGCTGGCAGCCAGCAGGAAATAAAACGGGTGCCGGGAATCCCCCAGTGCCCGCAGCACGCTGGAGGCATAGTTGTACAGCACCGTAGACGGGATGCCCAAAAAGATGAGCCGGATGTAGAGCGCCGCATCGGCGTACAAGTCCTCCGGCGTATGGATGAGCCGGAGCAGGGGACCTGCCATCAGGGTGGTAAGCACGGTGAACACCACGCTCAGCACCAGACAGAGCAGGGCACCGTTCAGCAGATATTTCTGCAGTCCGCCCTTATCCTTTGCGCCAAAGGTCTCTGCCGCCGGGATGCCAAAGCCCACGCAGGCGCCCTGCACAAAGCCCAGGATGAGAAAGTTGAGGGAGTAGGTGGTGCCCACCGCACCCAGCGCATCGGTGCCCAGACACCGCCCTACGATGACGGTGTCCGCAAAGCTGTACAGCTGCTGGAATAAGGTGCCCAGCACCAGCGGCAAAGCGAACCGCAGGATCTGGAACAGCGGCTTGCCCACCGTGAGGTCGGTGGTGCCGGAGCGCTTTTGAGAAGTAGCTGCCATAAAGAAAACTCCTTATTAAAGTATTTCCTTCATTCTATCATGGACAGCCGCTTTTCCCAAAGTGGTTTTGTGACAGGAAGTTGTCTTTTTGTGATGGAAGTACGGACCCCCATGTTTTTCACATTTGCATCTTCTGCGGTGGAAAATTTCGGCTGTCCGTTTGCAGCAAGTTCCTTGCTCATATCCATTGCGGATGCCGCCCTTCATTCGGCTCCCAATTGCGCTATCACTGCGCCAATATCTGCATTGATACAGACAGTCTGCCGCTCGATCTCCGGCGGGCAAACGGCCTGTCCCTGATTGATGCAGGCGTAGAATGCGTTTGGATTTTTAGCGGTCATCCGCCAGAACGGGTACTTGATGATGACCGGGGTGTTGTAGCCAACGCCAATTTCCAAAAAGAGAATATTCTGCCCCTCGTGACGGCGCAGAAATTCACTGTATCGCTCTGCCGCACGGTGCCATCCTTCGTCCTCTACAAAGGTATCGTCTGCACGCAGGTTCATGTTCATGGGTCTGCCGCAATGCGGACAATGTGGCACAAGCTCCGATGGAATCTTTGTCTTGAGCGGTGTGGACTTCGGTACGCTCAAGGAACCATCCGGCAGGATCTGATACCCCTGCGCTTCGACCATCTGCCGGATGAGCTTCTCGTTATCAAAAGTCTCCCGACAGCAGGGCTCAGAGCACTGGAACAGACCGTAATCCCCCTGGGTGTAGAACAGACGCTTTTTGTCAAAGCCCGCTTTCTGAAAGCAGTGGTCCACATTGGTGGTCAGCACAAAATAGTCCTTATCCTGTACCAGCTTCAAAAGGTCGTCATAGACCGGTTTGGGGGCATCCATATAGCGGTTGATGTAGATATACCGGCTCCAGTAAGCCCAGTGTTCTTCCAGCGAGGAATATGGATAAAAGCCACCGGAGTACATATCCTGAATGCCGTACTTTGCTGCAAAATCCGCAAAATACTGCTCAAATCGTTCTCCGTCATAGGTGAAACCTGCCGAGGTAGAAAGCCCAGAGCCTGCACCAATGACCACTGCGTCGGCATGGTTCAGAACCTGCCGTAGCGTATCAATCGGTCCGGAGCAGTCGTTCGTAGATTTTTTTGTCCATATCTTTGAAAACATTGAAGATCACCTTATTCACACTGGTTTGCTTTTTGAGAAACTCTTTGACGGTCTGCACCGCGATTTCGGCGGCAAGCTGGTTGGGAAAATGAAACTCCCCTGTGGAAATGCAGCAGAACGCCACACTTTCCAGTCCCTTTTCCGCTGCCATTTCCAGACAGGAGCGGTAGCAGGAGGCCAGCAGCTCTTTGTTCTGCGCTGTGACCCGCCCGGAAACGATGGGCCCGACGGTGTGCAGCACATAGCGGCAGGGCAGATCAAATGCGGGCGTGATCTTTGCCTGCCCGGTAGGTTCCGGGTGCCCCTGCCTGTCCATAATCTCCGCACAGGCAAGACGCAGCTGCACCCCGGCATAGGTGTGGATGGCGTTGTCGATACAGCCGTGGTTGGGGCAGTAGCACCCGGTCATGCCGCTGTTGGCGGCATTGACAATGGCATCGCACTTGAGCGTGGTAATGTCGCCCTGCCAGAGATACAGCCCCGGCTGCAGGGGCACGAGGTCAGCCGCACCGGTGATGCCTTTTGCTGCGGTTTCCTCTTGCAGGTACTCATCCTGTATTTGCAGAAAATCTGTGCCGATACGCCGTGGTTCACGGATATTCAGCAAGCCCCGCAGGAGCTGACGTTGGGTGTCTGCGTCTGTCGGTATCCACAGTTCCTGATACTCCGGGTGTTCGTTCAAAAGCACCCGAATAAGGATCTGCCGCCGCTCACTCTGGTTCATAGTCAAACCCTCTTTTCGATTGTCTGCTTAGGGCAGACTTCCGCACACCGTCCGCAGTGGAGACAGTGGTGCTGGTCAATGACTACCGGCTTCTTGGTAATGTCGATGCACTTCTGCGGACAGACGGAGTAGCACAGCTTGCAGCCAATGCAGCTTTCGCCTACATAGTAACCCGGTGCTTCCTGTGCTTCTTTTCCAATGGTGAAGCTGTCCCGGACGATGTGCGCCGGAACGCTGATGTCAAAATACTCACCGTCTGCTTCGTACAGGCAGAACACCTCCAATGCGCTTCGAGTGTCGCCCGGATATATGGACTGCATATAGGCGTTTTTCTCAAAAATCTCATCCAGCTTCTCGCTGCCGATGTTTTTGATTTTCCCGCGCAGAGAGATCGAGACTTTTTCTCTGGTGGCGGACAGAGCAATGTAGCCCTGCTCCATGAGCTGGGCATAGAACGCCTTGCCCTTGGCAGTGAGAAAATATACGCCTTGGTTGTCATAGAGCATCATGTCGATCACACGGGTCTGGGGATGCCCGTCTGCACCGATAGTGGCAATGGTGGTGGAGTGGATATTTTCCACCAGCAGCTTCAAATAATCTTGCTTCGTCATAACATCAACGACCTTTCAGGATCGGCGCAAGCCGCTTGTATATCAACATGGTAAAGCCGCCAATGATAAGCCCTTTCAGAATATTGAAGGGTAAGGCGTTGAACAGCACAATGTCCAGCTTTGTGTGAATGAACGGCAGGAACGCGCCGAAAGAGGCGATGAGCTGATCCAACGGCATAAAGGTTTCAAACAGGGGAAGCAGGATAAAGTAGTTTGCCAGTGCTGCGGCAACACCCATCACAAAGCTGGCGGTGACACAGGCGATCCATGCTGTTTTCTTGGTTTTGTGGCGTTTATAAATAGCTCCGGCAGCGACCACATAAGAAGCACCCATCAGAAAGTTGGCAATCTCTCCGATGCCTCCCGTGGAGGTGGTCATAAGCTGCAAGGTGTTTTTGACAAGTTCAATGAGCAGACCGGAGATCGGTCCAAAGGCAAATGCGCCGATGAGTGCCGGAAAGTCCGACAGGTCCATCCTTGCAAAGGACGGAGACAGCGGCACAGGAAATTCCACAAAAGCAAGCACATACGCCATTGCAGAAAGCAGTGCGGTCATGGTGATGGTGCGGATATTGAGGGCAGTAGCTCTTTTCGGCTGCTGCATGATAACAGTGCGGTTCATAATGCTCCATTGAGGATATGCTTGGATTTGAAACAGCCCCACAGGACGGGTTTTCCTGCGGGGCTGCTTCCTCATATCTTCTTTCATCCGGACGATACCGTCGGTTGCGGAGTTGCACCGCATCGGGCGCTTTTGCGCTTCGCAGACTTTACTGCCGGTCAGGGATTTCACCTTGCCCCGAAGATGTAGAATCGAGAAAATTCTTAGAACTCGTAGGGAGGGTTGCCGGAGAAGTCTGCAATGATGCCGTGGGCATCCTCCAGATAGAACACCTCAAAGATGGGGTTGGTGGCCTCGCCGTACTGACCCTTCACGATGGGGTTTGCGATGCACATCTCCTTGGCAGCCATGTTGTTCTCAAACACAGCCTTGCCATGCAGACGGAGCCATGCGTACTCCGGGCTGGAAACGGAGATCTCGATGTTGGGATTTGCCTGCAGATCCTTGTAAACATCCTTCTGGTTGTTGGTGCAGAACCACAGCTTGCCATCCAGCTCACCGGCAAACATGAAGGGGCGGCACTTTGCCTTGCCGTCGCGGCCTACGGTGGCAAGATACTGCACCGGGTTTGCGTTCAAAAATTCTACGACATTCTTCATGAGATGTACCTCCATACATTGTTTTTCCTGATAGCTTTATTGTAATGCGCTTTGTGGGGCTTGTGAAGTACGCACAAGATTGTGGTATAGTTACCTGCCGGTAACCATCAGAACTTGCCGTTATCGTTTGCCCAAGTGGACTGGTCTGCGATGGTCTCCATCACATCCCAATGCTCGGCGATCTTGCCGTTCTCCACACGCCACAGGTCGTAGTAAGCGGTGGGAACATCGCCATAGGTGCCCTCGCTGACAGCCAGCACAAAGTTGCCATCGGCCAGCACCTGATGGGTGGTGGTATAAACCATCTGGATGTTCTGCTCTGCCAAAGCAGCCAGAGCGTCCGTCAGACCGGAAACGCCATCTGCAATGTTGGAGTTGTGCTGAATGTAGTTGTCGCCGTCAAAGTAATCGGCCATCTTGTCGAGGTTGTGTCCCTGCATGACATCGTACAGGAAGTTGTTCACCAGTTCGCGGTTCTCCTCGGTCTTGTCCAGATCGGTCACCTCCATGGTGCCATCTGTCTGGGTATGACCGGAAGGATTCGCTTCGGTCACGGCAGCGAGGTTGTCCCAATGCTCGGCGATCTTGCCGTTTTCATCAAAGCGGAAGATGTCGAAAGCCACCTGATCGCCTGCGCCTGCAAAATTGTAGATGGTCTGAAGGAAAACCTTGTCGCCATCCTCAAATGCACGGATGTTCTGCACCGTGGTCTTGACCTCTGCGGATGCCAGATACTCCACCGAACCGACAAAGGCATCTGCGCCGGTGCCATAAGCGAGGTTGTGCTGGATATAATCGTCTGCCAGCAGAGAACGAGCAGTCTCGGTATCGCCGGTGGCGAAGGTGTTGATCAGGGCAAGCGCCTTGTCAATCTGGGTCTCCTCGGCAGTGGCTTCGGAAACAGAAGCACTCTCGGAAGCCGCAGAAGAAGCCGCCGTGCTGCTGGGTGCGGTGCTGCCGGATGCTGCGCCGGCGCAGCCGGTCAGGATGCCAGTGGTAAGAAGGGTAGCGATGGTTGCTGCAATCAGTTTTTTCATGTTGGGAATCTCCTTTGTGATGCTGAGGTTTACTGCCGGGGTTCGGAGTGTTCCGTCCCTGTGATTGCATGATACCACGCCTGTGTCTATTATGGAAGTACGCACAATATTGTGGTGTAGTTACTAAAAAGATACCATTGCGATGCTGCTTGCTTTTTTTGCTGTTAAAAGCTATAATGATGCCATAAAGCTGTTTGTGGTATCCGTGCATCGGACACTTTGACCACTTGAAATTCCCTTGGAGGTAATTATGGAAAAAGAGATCCTCAAAGAACTACCGGCCTGCCCGGTGGAGACTACCCTGACCCTCATCAGCGATAAATGGAAGGTGCTGATCCTCCGGGATCTGATGTCGGGGACAAAGCGTTTTGGAGAGCTGAAAAAGTCCATCGGTCATGTGACTCAGAAGGTTCTGACCGCTCAGCTGCGGCAGATGGAGGAAAGCGGGCTGCTGACCCGGAAGGTCTACGCTGAAGTGCCGCCCCGGGTGGAATATACTCTGACGGAACTGGGGTATAGCCTGAAACCGGTTCTGGATGCCATGTGGGCATGGGGTGAAGGATATAAAAGCAGGCTGGAAGGGAAGGCGGAATAAGCGTATTTTATGCATAACGTCCTCAGAGGATAGCGGCATTGACCAGCGATCGGTGGCGTTGAAGCAGCGGACTGGTTCGGCATCAGCCTGTTGTGGAGCTGGACCGTGGGTTAAGCGATAACTACAAGCCGAATGGATTCCCTTGAATCGAACGAAAACGCAAAATGCCCGCTCACCGTGGAGAGTTGGCTCCATCGGTGGGCGGGCACTGTTTGCGTCAAATCATCAGATAGCTCAATCTTCCAGTCTGCCGTGGTCGCAGCCCAGCGAAAGATAGCGCTCTATCCCTCCACCCAGCACAAGCTGAGCGTACTCCAAGGGCTTATTATATAGCAGCCAGTCCAGTTCTGCCCGCTGTGCCGGGGTATTGCCGTATTCGTCCTCAATGGCGATGCAGTCGATGGCAAGGGTGGTGCCATCCGCAAAGTGGGCTTCCATCCGGTTGGTGTCCATATTGTAACGGCAGGAAAGCAGTTTGTTCATAGGGAAACCTCCATGTTCTTCACATTTGCTTCTTTTACGGTGGAAAGTTCCGGCTGTCCATTTGCAAATCTATGAATCCACTTTTTGATGCAGCCCTTTGCAGGTCTGCGCTCACCCGCCACACAGCCGAATTTTACGTCAAACCGCGAACTTGTCGGGGCGAGGCCCCTCCATCTTGCTTGCGCAAGACCGTTCGGTCGCTTAAAAGCCCCACTGGGGCTTTCATTGCTCCGCTTCGCTGCGCAAACGCGAACAACGCTCTTTTGGCTCTGCACAAAAACCTGCATCGTTTGGCGTAAAATTGGCGTATAGCGTAGTTTTTGCTGGAAATCCGTCAAAAGAAAAAGCCTGAAACTTCTCGGTAAATCAAGAAATTTCAGGCTTTGTTTTGCTTGAATTGGAAATTTACTGGTCGATGGGCTTCATCGTGGGGAACAGCAGCACGTCACGGATGGAGGCGCTGTCGGTGAGCAGCATCACCAGACGGTCCACGCCAAAGCCCAGACCGCCCGTGGGGGGCAGACCGTACTCCAGAGCGTTGATGTAGTCGTAGTCCACCTGTGCCTTGCACTCCGGCTCCAGAGCCTTGCGCTCGGCGACCTGACGCTCAAAGCGACCCTTCTGATCGATGGGGTCGTTCAGCTCGCTGAAGGCGTTGCCGTACTCGGTGCAGTCGATGAAGTACTCAAACCGCTCGGTGAAGGCGGGGTCGTCGGGCTTGCGCTTTGCCAGCGGGCTGATCTCCACCGGGTAATCGTAGATAAAGGTGGGCTGGATCAGCTTGTCTTCCACAAAGGCGTCGAAGAACTCGGCAAGGATGGCGCCCTTGGTGGGCACCTCCGGCAGCTCCACATTGTGTGCCTTGGCGGCGGCAATGGCGTCTGCATCGGTGTTCCAGTCGTTGAAGTCCACGCCGGAGTACTTCTTCACAGCCTCCACCATGGTCAGCCGCTCCCAGTGGCTCATGTCGATCTGCTTGCCCTGATAGGGGATCACCAGACTGCCGCAAATCTTCAGGGCGAGGCGCTTGTACAGCTCCTCCACCAGGTCCATCATGCCGTGGAAGTCGGTAAATGCCTGATACAGCTCGATGGTGGTGAACTCCGGGTTGTGCTTGGGGTCCATGCCCTCGTTACGGAAGATGCGACCCACCTCATACACACGGTCCATGCCGCCCACGATGAGCCGCTTCAGGTACAGCTCGGTCTCGATGCGCAGCACCATGTCCATGTTCAGGGTGTTGTGATGGGTGTAGAAGGGACGGGCGGAAGCGCCGATCTCAAAGGGGGTCAGGATGGGGGTGTCCACTTCCAGGAAGCCCTTCTCGTCCAGATAGGCGCGGATCTCCTTCAGGATCTGGCTGCGCTTTACAAAGGTGTCCTTCACCTCCGGATTGGCGATCAGGTCCACATAGCGCTGGCGATAGCGGGTCTCGGTATCGGTCAGACCATGGAACTTTTCGGGCAGGGGGCGCAGGCTCTTTGCCAGCAGGGTGATCTCCTCGGCGCGGACGCTGAGCTCACCGGTCTTGGTGCGGAACACCTCGCCTTTGATGCCGATGATGTCGCCCAGGTCCAGTTTTTTAAAGGCTGCGTAGGGCTCATCGCCCAGCTCGTCCCGGCGGACGTAGAGCTGGATATCGCCCTTGTCGTCCCGCAGGTGGGCAAAGCTTGCCTTGCCCATGACGCGCTTGGACATCATTCGACCTGCCAGCGCCACCTTTTTGCCGCTGTCGGTCTCATTGGGCAGATCCTTGAATTCCTCCTTCAGGTCGGCGGAATAGGCGTCCTGCGGGAACTTGGTCAGGGTAAAGGGATCGTTGCCCGCAGCCTGCAGGTCAGCAAGCTTCTGGCGGCGCACCTGCACCTGCTCGCTTTCGGACAATCCCTGTGCGGGATTTCTCTTTTGTTCTTCCATGGTTACTCCTTAGTCAGTGGACGGTATCAGTTGGATGCGTGGGTGATGGACAGCACGGTGTACTCAACGGTCTGACCGGTGGGCAGCAGCACCTCTGCCTTCTCGCCCACAGCTTTGCCCAGCAGACCGTGACCCACGGGGCTCTCGTCGCTGATCTTGCCGTTCAGGGGGTCTGCCTCAGTGCGGCCCACAATGTCGTACTCCTCGGTGTCATCGTCGCCGGTCATCTGGATGGTGACGTGGGTACCCACAGAAACGTTCTCCACGCTCAGCTCGCTCTCGTCGATGACCACAGCGTTCTTGATCATCTGCTCCAGCTCGGTGATGCGGTTCTCCACCAGACCCTGGGTGTTCTTTGCTTCGTCGTATTCGCTGTTCTCAGACAGGTCGCCGTGGCTCCGTGCCTCTTTGATCTCCTCCGCCAGCTCCTTACGACGGACGGTTTTGAGGTATTCCAGTTCCTCCTGCATTGCCTTCAGACCGGCAGCGGACATCTTGATCTCTTGTGCCATGTTGAGAATCTCTCCTTGCTTTATTGTTTTGTGCGGGGTGCGCCGGGCGCAGCACCGCACAGAAATGCCATTTTGACCTCATCATTATAATAGCAAGCCGGGGGTTTGTCAACAAAAAAGGCGGCAGTATGGAAGAAAAATCCCCTCGTCACCTGGGGGAAATCTGCCTTTTCCTGCCCCGGGGGCAGCTGTCCCGCCGGGAAAGGAAAGGGCTGCCCCGGTCAAAAGAGAGGAGAAAAGCATCTTTCCGGACAGGTTGTCCATGACGGCGGCATCACGGGGGCGCAAATTATGGCACAAAAGTAAAATTGCAACCAATTTGCAAATTGGTATTGCAATCGGCAAAAACTTCGTGTATAATCTTCCTTGTACGAAAATGCAAACGATTTGCAATTTACAAAAATAAAGCTGAACTGAGTGGTTTTTGGAGCGTATATGGAGTTATTTCTGGATGTTCTGGGCGAATCTCTGGTGGACACCGCCAAGATGCTGCCCTTTCTGTTTCTTGCCTATCTGCTGATCGAGTACATCGAGACGGCGCACGGAGAGCGGATCGAGCGGCTCCTTGCGGGGGGCGGACGCTGGGGCTCGGTGCCGGGGGCGCTGCTGGGCTGCGTGCCCCAGTGCGGTTTTTCTGCCATTGCGGCAAACTTTTATTCTTCCCGGGTCATTACCCTGGGTACCCTGATGGCAGTGCTGCTTGCCACCAGCGACGAGGCGATCCCGCTGCTGGTGTCCATGCCTGCCTACTGGGACAAGCTGGTGCTGCTGATGGTCATCAAGGTGGTGTATGCCATCGGGGTGGGCTTTGTGCTGGACTTTGTGCTGCGGGGGATGCTGCCCCGTTCTCTCCGGGGCGGCTACACCGGGCATGCCGATGAGGTGGACTGCCACGAGGAGCACAACGATGAAGCGGGACGGGCAAAGCCCATCTGGCAGGCGGCACTGCGCCATACGCTGGAGATCTTTGTGTTCATCTTTGGCTTCAGCCTCATCTTCGGGATGATCGTGGAAGGGGTAGGCGAGGACGTCTTTGCAGAGCTGCTGGGACGCATGGGCTTTTTCCAGCCGGTGGTGGCGGCTCTGGTGGGGCTGATCCCCAACTGTGCTGCCAGCGTGCTGCTGACCCAGCTGTATGTGGAGGGAGCACTGCGGTTTTCCAGTCTGGTGGCAGGGCTTTGCACCGGTGCCGGCGTGGGTCTGGCAGTGCTGTGGCGTGCCAACCCCTCCTGGAAGCAGAACCTGTTCATCACCGGTCTGACCTGGGCGGCAGGAGCATTTGTGGGTGTGGCGATGCAGGTGATCGTGGCACTGTTTGCATAATGGTATCATACCGATAGAGCAGAAAGCTGTTCCGGGTTCCCCGGGGCGGCTTTTTTGCTGTGGAAAAACATTTCCCCCTGCCGGAAAGTGTGGTATACTGGAGCAAAATGATTTTCAGAGGAGAAGAGAATGCAGTACAAGATTCTGGCAAGCGACTACGACAACACACTGGTGCCCTTTGAAGAAGGCAAACCCCGCCCGGCGGTGGTGCAGGCGGTAAAGGCGATGCAGGCAGCAGGGGGCAAATTTGTCCTCAGCACCGGGCGTGCCTATCCCTCTATCAACCGGAAGGGGCAGCTGGGAGACATCCGGTTCGACTACGCCATCGCCAGCAATGGCGCCTGCGTGGTGGACCGCAACGGTGCCATCGTGGCGGAACACCCGCTGACCAGCGAGGAGATGTACGCCCTTGTGGATTTCTGCGAGGACTACAACTTCCCGCTGCAGTTCAACTATCGGGACGCCTGCTACGCCTACTGTGAGTACGACTACCTCCACAGGGGCTATCTGCAGATGAACAGTCAGGGGCTGGACTGTGTGGACGGGGAAGATCAGGACCGCCACCTGATCGATATGCCCTATGCCGCCTTTGCGGCAATGCCGCCGGAGCAGGTGGAGCGGTTCCGGCAGAAATACGGCTATCTGGGTCTCCACTGGATGATGGTGGGGGCAATGAATGCAGACGGCTACTGCTACTACGACATTGTCCGGGGCGGCATCGACAAGGGTGTGGGTCTTGCGGACCTGTGTGCCAAGATGGGGCTTACCCTGCAGGACGCCGTGGCAGTGGGAGACTCCGCCAACGATGTGGGAATGCTGAAGGCAGCAGGACTTTCCTGCTGCATGGCAAACGGCACCCCCGATGCAAAGGCGGCGGCGGACCGGGTCATCGGGGATGTGCGGGAGGACGGCATTGCGGCGCTGATCCGGGAGCTGTGGTTCGACGGTCCCCGTGCCCAGCCCTCCGGCAGAGAACTGGGCTCCGCATGGGACCGGATCGAAAGCGCAGGGACAAAATAAGATCCCCGCCGGCACAGGCAGGGGCGCTTTATGGAGACAAAAGATTTCCAAGCTGTAAAATCTTCATGAACCCCTTGCGTTTTCTATACTGCGCTGTATTATGGATAGTATGGGGATGATCCCCCGTAGAAGGAGAAAAGGCAATGAGTAAGATCATCCGCACCCAAAAGCCCAGTGTGCTGCCCTTTTATGCAATGGCGCTGGTGTTCGTGGTGCTGTGTGCTGTGCTGCCGGTATACAAACTGTGGGCGCTGATAGCGGCATTGGGCGCCGGTGTGCTGGCATTTGCCGCCGCCCGCAAAGTATGCCCGCCCCGGGTGGTGGACACCGAGGTGCCCTTCCACACCGGCGTGGAGGATGTGGACGCCATGCTCACTGACATCCAGCAGAAACTGGACACCCTCCACCAGCTGAACGAGGAGCTGCCGGACCCCCAGCTTTCCGCCGCCATGACCCGGATGGAAAAGGCAGGGCGTGCCATCGTGGACACGGTGGAGCAGAACCCCGCAAAGGCAAAGCAGGTGCGCCGCTTTGCCAACTACTACCTGCCGGACGCCGTGAACGTGCTGCAGCAGTACGCTCGCCTTGCAAGACAGGGGGTCAAGGGCGAGAATGCAGCCTCCATCCGTGCCGAGGTGGAGCACAATGCAGCGTCCATTGCCACAGCGTTTGAAAACCAGCTGGACGCCCTGTATGCGGCAGAGAGCATGGACCTGTCGGCGGACCTGACCGTGCTGCAGAGTATGCTCAAAGGGCAGGGACTCAACTGAAACATGACTTTCCCTCCGGGGAAAGGACCTGAAATAATGTGGATCTGGAAAGGAAGGAACTCTCATGGCAGACAATACGTTCAATTTTGACCTCGACGCACCTGCAATGCCCAGCCTGACGCTGGACCCCACCCCCGCTGCCGCCCCGGCAGAGGTAAAAAAGCCGGAGCCGGTGCAGTCGGCGCAGCCGCAGGTGCAGCTGACCCCGGAAGAGCAGGCAATGGTGAATCAGTTTGCAGAAAAGATCGACATCACCAACAGCCAGCAGGTGCTGCAGTACGGCTCCGCCTGCCAGAAAAAGATCGGTGATTTCTCCGAGGCAGCCCTGTCCAAGGTGTCCACCAAGGATCTGGGCGAAGTGGGAGATATGATCACCGGACTCATCGGGGAGCTGAAGAGCTTTGATGCCAATGAGGAACAGCAGAAGGGCATCATGGGCTTCTTCAAAAAGAAGAGCAACCAGCTGGACGCCCTCAAGACCAAGTACAACAAGGCAGAGACCAACGTGGAGAACATCCAGTCCATGCTGGAAGCACATCAGGTGCAGCTGCTGAAGGACATCGCCATGCTGGACAAGATGTACGAGCTGAACATGGCGTACTTCAAGGAACTGAGCATGTATATCCTTGCCGGCAAAAAGAAACTGGAAGAGGTGCGGGCAGGGGAGCTGCAGACCGCCATGGACAAGGCAAAGGCGTCGGGTCTGCCGGAGGATGCCCAGGCGGCACGGGATCTGGCAGACCAGTGCGAGCGGTTTGAAAAGAAGCTCTACGATCTGGAACTGACCCGGAACATCAGCCTGCAGATGGGACCCCAGATCCGGCTTTTGCAGAACAACAACGCCATGATGGCAGAAAAGATCCAGTCCACCATCGTCAACACCATTCCTCTGTGGAAAAACCAGATGGTGCTGGCACTGGGTCTTGCACACAGCCAGCAGGCGATGCAGGCAGAGCGTGCGGTCACCGACATGACCAACGACCTGCTGAAGAAGAACGCCGAGGCGCTGAAGCTGGGCACCATCGAGACCGCCAAGGAGTCCCAGCGGGGCGTGGTGGACATCGAGACCCTGCAGCAGACCAACAAGAGCCTCATCGAGACCCTGGACGAGCTGAACAAGATCCAGACCGAGGGCAGGGCAAAGCGTGCTGCAGCGCAGCAGGAACTGACCCGCATCGAGGACGAACTGAAAGCAAAAATGATGGAGATCCGGAGCTGAAATGGCAAACGCAGAATTTTCTGAAAAACAGTATACCCCTCAGCAGCAAAAGCTGGCAGCGCTGGAAACAAAGCTGCCTGCCCCGCTGGCAAACCGTGCCACGGCGCTGGCGCTCAGCGTGGTGCTCATGGCAGCTGCCTTTGTGGGCTTTGGAGGCGCAAAGGTGCGCACCCGGTACAACACCGCAAAGCAGTGGTTTACCGTGGGCGTGGCGGCGGACAACGGCTACAGCCTCAGCGAAGAGCTGACCATCCGTGCCAACACGGCGGCAAACGTCATCACCACCGCAGGGAACACGCTGGAGGCAGACAACGCCCAGCTGCTGGCGGCAAAGGATGCGCTGGAAACTTTTGATGAGGAACTGGAAAGCGTCAGCGCCGGAAAGGACCGGATGCACGCTCTGTGTCAGGCAAACGCCGCCCTTGGCTCTGCCATCGACCAGCTGTACGCAAAGCTGCAGGAAACGGCAGAAAACCCCCTGAAGATGGGGGCGGTACAGGGACAGTACGGGCAGTTCAACAGTGCCGGAAGCATCATTGCCAACCTGTCCTACAACACGGCAGTGTATGAATATCAGAAGGACGTGGGCGGCTTCCCGGCATCTCTGCTGGGTGCCCTGTCCGGGGTCAAAGAGGTGGAAGCCTTCGTATGAAAAAATGGAAAAGAACCTTTGCCGTCCTGCTGGTGGCGGCGGTCACCGGGTTGGCAGTGCTCTGCCCGGCGGCACTGGCGGCTAAGGCGGATCTGCCGGACCTGCCGACAGACCAGTGTGTGGTGGATAAGGCAAATGTCCTCAGTGACGGTACCGTCCAGACCATCACCGACCTGAATATTCAGTTGGAAGACAGCTGCAAGGGCGCCCAGATCGGTGTGCTGACCGTGGACTACACCGGCAGCCTTTCCACCGAGGAATACGCTGTGGCAGCGGCAGACAAGTGGGGCATAGGCTCCTCGTCGGAAAACAACGGTGTGCTGATCCTGCTGGTAATGGAGTCCCCCCTCTATGAGGATGGCGACTACTACATTGCCACCGGCGACGGCTACCGCAGCACCATTCTGGAGCGGCAGGTAAGCGTCCTTGCCCAGACCATGGAGGACGATTTTGCCGCAAAGGATTACAACGGGGCAGTGGTCACCTGCGCAAAGAATGTGGCAGACACCATTGCACAGGTCTACGGCGTCAGCCTTGGCGGCAGCACCGGCGGCACGGTGCAGCCCGAGCCGGAAAAGCAGGAGAGCAGCAACGGAGTTGTGGATGTCCTTGCAATGATCATTGGATTGATCATCGTGGTGGTGATCGCCGGTGAGATGCTGTATCTCTTTTCCAGACCACTGGGCTGGCTGTTCTGGTGTTTCGGCGGACGCCGGGGTCCTCGCCCCCCTCGAGGTCCCCGTGGTCCCCGTGGACCTCGCAACCCGCCCCCTCCTCCTCCCAGAGGACGGTACAACGGCGGCGGCTTTGGCGGCATGAGCGGCGGGTCCTTTGGCGGCGGCTTTGGCGGCGGACGCAGCGGCGGCAGCTTTGGCGGCGGCTCCTTCGGCGGCATGGGCGGCGGCTCCTTCCACGGCGGTGGCGGCGGCAGAGGCAGATAAGCCTGAAAAGCGAAAACAGAGAACGGCTGCAGGTCGGTATGGCAGGCAGCGGTTCTCTTTCTTATGTCCAAGAGTGAAGGAAATTCATTTGACAAAACAATTTTCTTAACCTATACTGGATAGCATCCCGCCACAGAACAAGATATAAAAAGGAAGTATTTGTCATGCTGACTCTGGATAAGATCTACCACGCCGCCTTTGTGCTCAAGGATGTTGCACGCAAGACCGACCTCATTGAGGCACCCAAGCTCTCCACCGATTGCAAACTCTACCTCAAGACCGAGAACCTGCAGGTCACCGGCAGTTTCAAGGTCCGGGGAGCATATTATAAGATCAGCCAGCTCTCTCCGGAAGAAAGCGCCAAGGGTGTCATTGCCTGTTCCGCAGGCAACCATGCCCAGGGCGTGGCACTTGCCGCCACCCGCCGGGGCATCAAGAGCGTGGTCTGTATGCCCGACGGCGCTCCCATCATGAAGGTGGAGAGCACCAAGAATCTGGGTGCAGAAGTCTGCCTTGTGCCCGGCACCTACGACGATGCCCACGACAAGGCAGTGGAGCTGCAGCAGGAGACCGGCATGACCTTCATCCACCCCTACGACGATGAGCAGGTCATTGCGGGACAGGGCACCATCGGTCTGGAGATCCTGGACCAGCTGCCAGATCTGGATGCGGTCATCGTGCCGGTGGGCGGCGGCGGACTGATCTCCGGCGTTTCCTTTGCCATCAAGAGCCTGCGCCCGGAGGTCAAGGTCTACGGCGTGCAGGCACAGGGGGCTCCCGGTATGTACCGCTGCCTCCACGACCACAAGTACCAGACTTTGAACACCGCCGCCACCTTTGCCGACGGCATTCAGGTCAAGACCCCCGGCGAGCTGACCTATAAGCTCTGCGAACAGTATGTGGACGACATCGTTACCGTAAGCGAGGACGAGACCGCCGCCGCCATCCTCTCCCTGATGGAGAACCAGAAGCTGGTGGCAGAGGGTGCCGGTGCGGTGCCGGTGGCGGCAGCGCTGTTCCACAAGCTGCCCATCGAGGGCAAAAAGGTGGTCTGCCTGATCTCCGGCGGCAACATCGACGTGAACATCCTGAACCGGGTCATTACCCGCGGTCTTGTGATGAGCGGACGCAAGGCGAACATGACCATTGCTCTGGAGGATAAGCCCGGGCAGCTGAAAAAGGTGGCGGAGATCGTTTCCCGCTGCGGCAGCAACGTGGTGTCGGTGCAGCACGATGGTTCCGACCCCAACATGCCCATTTCCAGCTGCTTCCTGAAACTGACCTTGGAGACCCGGGATGCTGCCCAGATCGAGCAGATCCGTGCAGAGCTGACCCGGGAAGGCTTCCAGCTGGTAAGCGAACGTGTTTAAACTAAAAAGTGTACTATAAAAGGAGAATTCTTATGAAAGTCGTATCTACGGCAAACGCCCCCGCCGCCATCGGTCCCTACAGTCAGGCAATCGACCTTGGCAGCATGGTCTTTGTTTCCGGTCAGATCCCGGTGGACCCTGCCACCGGCACCATGGCAGACACGGTGGAGGAGCAGGCAGCACAGAGCCTTGCAAACCTCAAGGCGATCCTTGCGCAGGCAGGGCTGACCATGTCCAACGTGGTCAAGACGGTGATCTTTCTGGCGGATATCAACGATTTTGCCGCCGTGAATGCGGTGTACGCACAGGCGTTCACCGCACCCTACCCGGCACGCAGCTGCGTGCAGGTGGCGGCGATCCCCAAGGGCGCAAAACTGGAGATCGAGTGCATCGCTGTGCGGGAGTGATCCGGCGCAGGATATAAAAAAGTCGGCTGTGTGACGCAGCCGACTTTTTTGTTGCCTTTTTTGCTGTATTGCGGGCAGAAAGCGGAGATTCCGCCTTACTTTTGTACCCCTGCCTCGCACTGCTCGATGAACTGCTTTGCCACCCGGGGGCTGCGCCCTCCGGCACGGATGGCAAATGCCTCCGCCTTTACCAGCAGCTGGTCCATGGGCATCTGGATGTTGTGCTGTTTTGCCAGCTCTGCAAGGATGGTCTCAAACTTTGCCTTTTCCGGGCGCTGGAAGGTGACGGTCAAGCCGAACCGGGCAGACAGGCTCATAAGCTCCTGCCGGGTGTCGGTCTCGTGGATGTCGTCTCCGGTGCGGTCGGTCAGGGTCTCCTTGATCAGATGGCGGCGGTTGGAGGTGGCATACACCGCAATGTTCTTTGCCCTGCCTCCTACGCTGCCCTCCAAGATCGCCTTCAGGGCGGCAAAGTTGTCGTCGTTGGCGGTGAAGCTCAGGTCGTCGATAAAGAGGATGAACTTGAGGGGGTTTGCCGCCAGCCGGTCCATCAGGTCCGGGATCTGGTAGAGCTGGTTCTTTTTTACTTCCACCAGCCGCAATCCCTCCTCCGCAAACTCGTTGGCGATCGCCTTTACCGAGCTGGATTTGCCGGTGCCGGCGTCGCCGTAGAGCAATACGTTGTTGGCAGGCATCCCCGCCAGCAGTGCCCGGGTGTTGGCAATGACCTTCTCCCGCTCCTTTTCGTAGCCCGGCAGCTCCGACAGCTTCTGGGGGTCCGGGTATTTCACCGGCACCAGCTGCCCGTTTTCCACCGTGAACACGTGGTGCTTGGCAAACATGCCATAGCCCTTTTTGCCGATCTCACTGATGCGCTGGGCATAGGCGGCGGCAAGGTCCAGCTCCCGGGTCTCCCACCGGGGCAGAAAGGCAAGCTCCGGGCACCTGCCCTGTTCCGGGTAGGCGGTGCGGAACAGCTCTTCCAGGGTCAGTGCGCACAGCTGCTGCAGAAAGCTCAGTTCGCTGTCCAGCGCCGCCTGCAGCACCGGATGCAGGGCACCGGCGGCGGCACTGCGCACGCACACGGTCTCTGCTTCCAGAGCGGCGGCGCTCAGGTAATCGCTCCAGTTGGTGGTGTGCTCAAACAGCGCTGCCTCAAACTCCGCCACTGCATCGCACACCCCCGCCATGCTGCGGCTGCCGGTGTCCATGCGGTCGGTAAGGTCCATAAGCTTTGCCACCACCGGATCTTCCAGCAGGGAGCGGAAGATCACAAGCCCGTGGAGACGGGCGTTCCATTCTCTCAGTTTCATTTTCCAGTCCTCTATAGGGTCCTCTTTCCATGGTTACTGTCTGCGCCCTGCCAGGGGGCACGGCGCGGATACGAAAAGTATACAGCATCGCTACTTCGGACGCAATAGTGTTAAATTATCTTCATGTTTTGGGTGATTCAGATTACAAATTGTCGATTGACAAAAGCCCGATTTATAGTATAATTTACATCAACAAATGCGCGGATGGGAAAAAGTACCACAGGGATCCCACTGTTCAGAGAGCTGCCGTCTGGTGCAAGGCAGTCAGTGCCCCATGGAGGGAAATCGTCCCGGAGCAGCCTGCTGAAGGGGTGCATCACCCTTGTAAGCAGCGCCGGTTGCAGCCGTTACAGTGCAGGACTTTGTTGGAAGTCCGTGAGAGGGTGTGTACAGCACGCCAACGAGAGTGGTACCGCAGAGAGCTTGAATATCAAGGTCTTTGTCTCTTGATTTTGCAGGGGACAGAGACCTTTTGTTTTCAGACATGCCCTCTGCGGAACGTAGGAAAGTGGAAACAGGTTTAGGAAACAGGAGTAACTCACCATGCAGTTGAATGGTTCTCAGATTTTTGTGGAAGTCCTCTGCGAGCAGGGCGTGGACACCATCTTTGGTTATCCCGGCGGTGCAGTGCTGAACCTCTACGACGAGCTGTATAAGAATTCGGACCGCATCACCCATGTGCTGACGGCACACGAACAGGGTGCCTCCCACGCAGCGGACGGCTACGCCCGTGCCACCGGACGCACCGGCGTGGTCCTTGCCACCAGCGGTCCGGGTGCCACCAATCTGGTCACCGGCATCGCCACCGCCTATATGGACTCGGTGCCCATGGTCGCCTTTACCGGCAACGTGCCCACCCCGGGCATCGGCAAGGACAGCTTTCAGGAAGCGTATATCGAGGGCATTACGATGCCCATTACCAAGCACAACTTTACGGTGCGCCGGGTGGAAGACCTGGCAGACACCATGCGCTCCGCCTTCCGCATTGCTCAGAGCGGACGCAAGGGACCGGTGCTGGTGGACATCCCCAAGGATGTGACCGCCGCAGTCTGCGAGTTCACCCCCAAGCACCCGGAGCCCATCCGCACCGTGACTACCTTTGATGAGCAGCAGGTAAAGTGGGCGGCAGACATCATCAACGCCGCCCAGCGTCCGCTGGTGTACTTTGGCGGCGGCGTCCGCAGCGCCGCTTCCTGCCAGCCGCTGCGGGATCTGCTGCACAAGGCGGAGATCCCCGCTACCTACACCCTGATGGCGGCAGGCGTGGTGCCCTACGGGGACCCCATGAACATCGGCATGGTGGGTATGCACGGCTGCTACACCTCCAACCGGGCGGTGGCAGACTGTGATGTGCTCATCGCCGTAGGCACCCGCTTCTCGGACCGGGTGGCGCTGAACCCCCGGACTTTTGCCAAGAACGCCACCATTATTCAAATCGACATCGACCCCAGTGAGCTGGGCAAGAATGTGGCGGTGGACCTGTCCATCGTAGGCGACGCCGCCTATGTGCTGAACGCCATGCTGCCCCAGATCCAGCCTGCAAAGCATCCGGACTGGATGAAGATGATCCGGGAGTGGCAGGCACAGGACTACCACCCGGTGTCCGACCCCACCCGTCTGATGCCCCATCAGGTCATCGGCGAGGTGTGCAACCAGTGCGGACCGGAAGCGGTCTACGTCACCGACGTGGGACAGCACCAGATGTGGGCGGCGCAGTACCTGCGCCATGCCAAGAGCCGGGGCTTTATCACCAGCGGCGGTCTGGGCACCATGGGCTTTGGCTACGGTGCCGCCATCGGCGCCCAGATGGCACTGGGACGGGACCAGCGGGTGGTGATGTTCACCGGCGACGGCTCCTTCCACATGAACCTCAACGAGGCGTGCACCGCCGTCAGCTACGAGCTGCCCATCATTACCGTGATCTTCAACAACGCCGTGCTGGGCATGGTCCGCCAGTGGCAGACCAGCTTCTACGGCAAGCGCTACAGCCAGACCGACCCCCACCGCCATACGGATTTTGTAAAGCTGGCAGAGGGCTTTGGACTGAAGGGCTACCGCTGCACCAACCTGCCGGAATTTCAGGCGGCATTTGCAGACGCCCTGCTGCAGAAGGGTCCCACCTGGATCGAGTGTGTCATTGACAAGGACGAAAAGGTCCTGCCCATGATCCCCGGCGGCGGCGACATCAACGATATCATCATGGAATAAGGAGGACACAAAGCATGGAATCCAACAAGCGCAGGGTCATCAGCCTGCTGGTGGACAACCAGAGCGGTGTTCTGGCACGGGTGTCCAGCCTGTTCTGCCGCCGGGGCTTCAACATCGAGAGCTTGACGGTGTCCGCCACCAACGACCCGGCGGTGAGCCGCATCACCGTTACCATCACCAGCGACGAAAAGGCGCTGAACCAGCTGATCCTTCAGACCGAGCGGCTGGAGGTGACCCGGCAGGTCTTTGTGCTGGACAGCGAAAAGGCGCTGGAGCGGGAGCTGCTGCTGCTCAAGGTGGCATCGGACGTCCGCAACCGCACCGAGCTGCGGGAGATCGCCAGCATCTACAAGGCAAAGATCATCGACCTGTCCCCGGACAGCATGGTGTTTGAGCTTATCGGCAAGCCGGACAAGATCGACGCCTTCCTGAAAATGTTTGAGGATTACCACATTCTGGAACAGTGCCGCACCGGCGTTACCGCCCTGGAGCGGGGCGGGATGCACCAGCATATGCAAAAGCCTCCTCAGGAGGTCCGCAACGTGCAGCTGCCCATGTCCGGCATCCGGCAGCCGGAGCGGGCATAACCTTACTTTTCCGCTCCCAGTGAGCGAAAAAATAGACCGTGTTTATCAGCCATCGAACAGATCAAATTAAAAATCAAAAGGAGACTATTATCATGGCTATCAAGAAATACTACGATTCCGACTGCAACCTGGGCGTTCTGGACGGCAAGACCGTGGCTGTCATCGGCTTCGGCAGTCAGGGTCATGCCCATTCCGAGAACCTTGCAGAGAGCGGCGTCAACGTCGTCGTGGGTCTGCGGAAGGGCTCCGCTCACTGGGAAAAGGCATCCGAATTTGCTGCCACCCATGACAACTTCAAGGTCATGGAAGTGGAAGAGGCTGCCAAGGCAGGCGACGTGGTGATGATGCTGGTGCCCGATGAGCTGTGCGCCGACATCTACAACAAGCAGGTGGCACCTTACATGACCGAGGGCAAGGCACTTGCCTTTGCTCACGGCTTCAACATCCACTTCAAGACCATCACCGCCCCCAAGAACGTGGACGTCATCATGATCGCTCCCAAGGGTCCCGGTCACATCGTCCGCCGTCTGTACACCGAGGGCGAGGGCTGCCCCTCTCTGATCTGCGTGGAGCAGGACTACACCGGCAAGGCAAAGGACATCGCTCTTGCTTACGCTTCCGGCATCGGCGCAGGTCGTGCAGGCATCCTGCAGACCACCTTCCGTGAGGAGACCGAGACCGACCTGTTCGGCGAGCAGGCAGTGCTGTGCGGCGGCGTTTCCGAGCTGATCCACGCCGGCTTTGACACTCTGGTGGAAGCAGGCTACGAGCCGGAGATGGCATACTTTGAGACCTGCCACGAGATGAAGCTCATTGTGGACCTGATCAACGAGGGCGGCTTCTCCAAGATGCGTTACTCCATCTCCAACACCGCTGAGTACGGCGACTACCGCACCGGCAAGCGGCTGATCACCGAGGAGACCCGCAAGGAGATGAAGAAGGTCCTGACCGAGATCCAGGACGGCACCTTTGCTTCCGAGTTCCTCACCGAGATGAACCCCAACGGCGGTCGCAAGGTCCACTTCCTGGCAAAGCGCCGCATGGAAGCAGAGCTGCCCATCGAGAAGGTGGGTGCTGAGCTGCGCAGCATGATGAGCTGGCTGAAGAAGTAAGAGAAATGATGTGTGCCGTTGGCACATGAGGATGCCAAGCAATGATGTTTGCCGCTGGCAAATGATGTGCGCTGCGGCGCATGAGCAGAAAGCAGTCGTCTGCGATCTGGATCATTTGTCGTAATGCGACAAGCATCATTTTTGCATCTGTAAAACATCTGCCGCAAAGACGGCAGTCGTGGAGGATAGTACAATGAGAAGCGACAACGTGACCAAGGGCTCGGAGCGCGCCCCCAACCGCAGCCTGTTCTACGCTCTGGGCTACACCCCGGAGGAGCTGGAGCGCCCCCTCATCGGCGTGGTGAGTGCCTACAGCGAGATCGTGCCCGGACATATGAATCTGGACAAGATCGCCGATGCCGTCAAGGCAGGGGTCCAGATGGCAGGCGGTACCCCTATTCTGATCCCCGCCATCGGCGTGTGCGACGGCATCGCCATGGGTCATGTGGGCATGAAGTACAGCCTTGCCTCCCGGGAGCTGATCTGCGACAGCGTGGAGACCATGCTGATGGCACACCAGCTGGATGGTCTGGTGCTGGTGCCCAACTGCGACAAGATCGTCCCCGGCATGGTCATGGCGGCGGTGCGCATGGATGTGCCTGCGGTGGTCTGCTCCGGCGGTCCCATGCTGGCAGGCACCTACGGCGGCGAGGAAGTGAGCCTGTCCAAGATGTTTGAGGCGGTGGGTGCCTACAAGGCGGGCATGATCACCGAGGACCAGCTGGAGGACTGCACCTGCAACTGCTGCCCCAGCTGCGGCAGCTGCTCCGGCATGTACACCGCCAACAGCATGAACTGCCTGTGCGAGGCGATCGGCATCGCTCTGCCTGGCAACGGCACCATTCCCGCCGTCTACTCCAAGCGTCTGCAGCTGGCAAAGCACGCCGGCATGGCAGTGATGGAGCTGGTCCGCAAGGGCATCACCGCCCGCCAGATCATCAACGAGCGCTCCATCCGCAACGCCCTGACCTGCGATATGGCACTGGGCTGCTCCACCAACACGGTGCTGCACCTGCTTGCCATCGCCTACGAGGCAGGGGTGCCCATTGACCTTGCCCTCTTCAACGAGATCAGTGCCAAGACCCCCAACCTGTGCCATCTGGCACCGGCAGGTCCCACCCACATGCCGGACCTGTACGCCGCCGGCGGTATCCCCGCCGTGCAGGCAGAGCTGGCAAAGAAGGGTCTGCTGGATCTGGATGTGCCCACCGTCACCGGCAAGACCCTGGGCGAGAACATCAAGGGAGCGCACATTCTGGACAACAAGGCGATCCGACCCATTGAGGATCCCTATTCTCAGACCGGCGGTCTGCAGATCCTGTGGGGCAACATCGCCCCGGATGGCTGCGTGGTCAAGCGCAGCGCCGTGGCACCGGAGATGCAGCAGCACTCCGGTCCCGCCCGGGTGTTCAACAGCGAGGAGGAGGCAATCGCCGCCATCTACGCCGGGAACATCGTCCCCGGGGACGTGGTGGTCATCCGGTACGAGGGTCCCAAGGGCGGTCCCGGTATGCGGGAGATGCTGAACCCCACCTCTGCGCTGGCAGGCATGAAGCTGGACAAGACCGTGGCGCTGATCACCGACGGACGGTTCTCTGGCGCATCCCGTGGTGCCGCCATCGGACATGTAAGCCCGGAGGCAGCCTCCGGCGGTCCCATCGGTCTCATTGAGGAAGGGGATACCATCTGCATCGACATCCCCAACGCCCGCATCACGCTGGAGGTCAGCGAGGAGGTCCTTGCCCAGCGGAAGGCAAAGTATGTGGCTCCGGAGCCCAACATCAAGACCGGCTGGCTCAGCCGCTACGCCCGCATGGTCACCAGTGCCAATCTGGGTGCGGTGCTGAAGTAAGACAACCAAAAAGGGGCTGCTGCACCAGAAACGTGCAGCAGCCCCTTTTGCTGTCCGGGGACCCGGCAGGGTCAGCTGAACAGCTTTTTCTTGTTGTGGATATACACCGAAAGCACCAGCCCCACGCAGATATACAGCATCAGCACTGAGCTGCCTCCGGCGGAGTAGAAGGGCAGGGTAACGCCGATCACCGGCAGCACCCGCAGGTTCATGCCCACGTTGACGGCGATCTGTGCCAGCAAAGCACCGCCGATGCCGGCGCAGATGTAGCTGCCCAGCAGGTCCTCGCTGCGCGCCCCGGTGACGAAAGTCTTGACCACGATGGCAAACAGCACCCCCAGCACCACGCAGCAGCCCACAAAGCCTGCAGCGTTGCCGATCCAGCTGAGGATGAAGTCGTTGTGGGCGTTGGGGACGCTGTAGTACCGCCCGCCAAACAGCCCGTTGCCAAAGATGCCGCCGCTGCCCAAGGCGATCTCGCCCCGCTGCTGCTGGTAGATGATATTTTTCCAGACCGTTTCGCTGGGTGCCCAGCCGGTGGTATTTTCCGGGTCGATGACCGCAAGGATCCGGTACCACTGATAGCCCTTGCCGATCTTATCGCTGAAAAAGGCAAACGCCACCGCCAGGGCGCTGATCATTGCCGCAAAGGCGCCAAGGATGTACTTCCAGCTGAGCCCTGCCGCAAACATCATGCAGCAGCCGATGATGCCGTAGATGATGGCGGTGCCGTCGTCGCCCTGCACATGGATGATGGCAATGGGCACCAGCAGGTGCAGCAGCAGCTTGGCAAGCTCCTTGGGCTCGTTGATGCGGCTGCGGACGTTGTTCAGGTGCATGGCAAAGGTAAGGATGAAGCTGATCTTTGCCAGCTCGGTGGGCTGGAAGGTGAAACCTCCCAGCTTGTACCAGGAAAAGTTGTCGGTGTCACCGGCGTTGTAGCCGATGGTCAAGGGACCGATGCTCACGTTCCGGATCACCAGAGTGGGCAGCACCAGACCCCACGTAAGCGCCACGTGCACCGGCCACACCTTTACAAGGCTGCGGTAGTCGATGCAGGACAGCAGCAGCGCCAGGGCAATGCCGATGACGGAAGCGCCTGCCTGCACCACGGCACGGCGGTAATCGCCTATACCGGTGATCTGCCCGGTAATGGCATCGGTTGCAAAACCGCTGCCCTGCTTTGCCGCCCAGGAGGCAAGGGCAAGCACTGCCATGGCACTGCTGAAGATGCACAGCAGCAGATAGACCTTATCGGTCCGTTTAAAATATTGTCGAATGCTTTCCAAAAAAGCACCGCCTTTCAGAACAGTTGCCGCCGGTGCACCGTCCCAAAGGGGACAATACACCAGTTTATCCTTATTATACACGTTCCTGCGGGGCTTTGCAACGTGCGGGTGTGACAGCTTTGCAAAATCAGGCGCAGGAGCTTGACAAAGACGCAGGGACATTCTAAAATGAGTTCAGGGCAGAGAAGTGCTTTGCCGGAACAGGATGCGGAGGAAAGAGCCTGCTGCATCCGAGGGGAGAGGGCGTGTGCCCTCGGAGGATGGGAAATACAATATGGATTTTTATCGCAAACGCCGTCTGGGCAGTGCTTTTTGTGCTCTGGCGCTGCTGCTTTGGGCGTGTCTTACTCCGGCGGCAGCGGCTGCCGATGCCGCTGGGCAGGAGCAGCCCCAGACCCTGACCGCCGCTCAGGTGCGGCAGATGGAACAGACCGACGCCGCCGTTACCGCCCTTACCACCGGCGGGGAGTATGGGCAGATGTCGCCGGACCAGCGCCAGCAGGCGGCACAGCAGCAGCTGGAGCAGCTGCAGCGGCAGGGACTGGTGCAGCCGGGGTCGGTGTACACCGATGCCGAAAACGGCATGGTGAGCTTTACCTACAGCTGCGGCGCACTGGGAGGCATTCTTCTTGCGGACCCGGAGGAAGAAAACAGCCCTCAGCTGAACCTGCCGCCGGACGATGAGGAGTTTACCACGGTGGAGCAGATGGGCAGTGCTGCCATCTACTACGCCTTTGACAACACGGTAAACAGCTCCCGCTACCCCTACTACGCCTATATGCAGTCCTACTGGACCTCGGTGGGGCTGGACACTGATCTGGATACCGGGGTCACTGTGTCGGACCTGAAGCACATGGGAGACTACGATGTGTGTATGCTCAGCGCCCACGGGGCGTACTACACCTATCAGTATGGCTGGCTGTGGAAGCGGCAGGCGACTGCTCCCATCATCCTGCTGACTCAGGAGGCGGATTTCTGGAGCGACCTGCGCTACGGCGGGGACCTTCTGAACCACCGCATCATCAAGGTCAACGGCATGTATGCGGTGACCGGAGACTTTTTCCGCAACGCCTACCGGGGCGGCGGGCTGCAGGACACCATAGTCCTGTCGGAGACCTGCGAGTTCTACGGGCGCAGCGGACGACACATGGACCGGTCCATGGTGGATGCCCTGCTCAGCGGCGGTGCCTCGGTGGTGGTGGGCTACGTGAACAACGTCTACTCGGTGTATTCCCGCAGCATGATGTGGCAGATGGTCAACCGCCTGCTCCACGGGGACACCATCAGTCAGGCGGTGCAGTATGGGCTGGACCGCTACGGGGAAAACGATATCATCTGGTACAACGCACAGGGCGGACGCAAGCCCCATGCGGTGGCGTCCTACCCCATCATCAGCGGCAACCACTCCGCCCGCCTGGTGCCCCCGGTGCAGGAATACCCGGAAACTGTGCCGGAAGTCACGGCGGAAGCGGCGTAAACGGCACCGCCCGCCTTGCGCTTTTGCAGAAAGTATATTATACTAAAGGATGGCAGAACCATTGCCATCCTTTTTATTTGTCACTGGATCTGAGGTAAACTTCATGTCAGAATATATCACCCGCTCCCGCGCCGAGACCGTGGCGCTGGGCAAGCGCATGGCGGCGGTGCTGGCTCCCGGGGCATTGATCGCCTTTACCGGGGGACTGGGGGCAGGCAAGACCGCCTTCTGCGAGGGTCTTGCCCAGGGACTGGGCTGCACCGACCCGGTGTCCAGCCCCACCTTTGCCATTGTCAACTACTACCGTGGTCCCCGACCCCTGGCACATTTTGATCTGTACCGTATCTCCACCGAGAACGATCTGTGTGCGGCGGGCTTTTACGACTATCTGGATCAGGGAGCGATCGTGGCGGCAGAGTGGAGCGAAAACTTTGCCGACCTTCTTGCCCTGGAAGATCCCATCCGGGTGGACATCCAGCGGGTGGACGAAAACACCCGCCGCATTACCATTGAGGGGGTGGAGGTATGAACATCCTTGCCGTGGATACCGCCGGCAAGACCGCCGGTGTGGCGCTGATGCAGGACGACCGGCTGCTGTACGAGGTGTATCTGGACGGGGGCATGACCCACAGCGAGACCCTGATGCCCATGATCGACAGCTGTCTGAAGATGTGCGGCATGAGCTGCAAAGACATCGACCTCTACGGCGTCAATGCCGGACCCGGCAGCTTTACCGGACTGCGCATCGGGCTTGCCGCCGTCAAGGGACTGGCGTTCCCCCGGGAGACCCTGTGTGCACCGGTGTCTACACTGGAGGCGCTTGCCGCCGCCCACACCGGCGAGGGCACGGTGCTCTGCGCACTGGATGCCCGCCGCGCACAGGTCTACAGCGCCGCTTTTGATCTGGAGACCCACCGGCGGCTGCTGGAAGACGACGCCCGTGCCGTGGCAGATCTGGCACAATTTGTAGAAAATTGCAAAAAGCCTCTGTTTTTTGTTGGTGATGGCGCATCTCTGTGCTATAATAAATACGGCTCGGTGCCGGGCGTGCTGGAAACGCCTGCTCCGCTGCGAGGCGGCAGGGCGGCTGCAGTGGCACTGGTGGCACGGCAGATGGCACAGGCGGGACGGGCTGTCCTGCCCGAGGCGCTGCTGCCGGATTACCACCGTCTGAGTCAGGCGGAGCGGGAGCGTGCCGAACGTCTTGCGGCACAGGCTGCCGCCCAAGCCCCCAACGACCAATAAACCACAGCCTGCGTATGGCAGGGAAAGGAAATCATCCATGGCAAAACCCATCGCACTTGCCGCTGACCACGGCGGATTTGAACTGAAAGAAGCTGTCAAGGCACATCTGGACGAAAAGGGTGTGGAGTATATCGACTTTGGCACCCACAGCACCGACAGCGTAGACTACCCGGACATGGCGGTGCCCGCCTGTGACGCTGTTGTGAGCGGTCAGTGCGACAAGGCACTGCTGTTCTGCGGCACCGGTGTGGGCATCAGCATGGCAGCAAACAAGATCAAGGGCATCCGTGCCTGCTGCTGCTCCGACAGCTTCAGCTGCGAGTATACCCGCCGTCACAACGACGCCAACGCCCTGTGCATGGGTGGTCGTGTGGTGGGTGCCGGTTTGGCATGCCAGCTGGTGGACCTCTTCCTTGCCACCGAGTTTGAGGGTGGACGCCATCAGCGCCGCATCGACAAGCTCACTGCGCTGGAGAACCGGTAAAACAGTACCCGATAGATGGATCTATTTAAAATAAGGAGCGTGTTGTTATGACCCCTATGATCGTTGAGCATCCGCTGCTGCAGCACAAGATCAGCCTGCTGCGCAACAAACAGACCGGCACCAAGGAGTTCCGTGACCTCGTGGGCGAGGTCGCCACTCTGCTGTGCTACGAGGCGACCCGGGACCTGCCCATGGAAGAGGTGGAGATCGAAACTCCCATCACCATGGCACGGACCAAGGTCCTTGCCGGTCGCAAGCTGGCTCTGGTGCCCATCCTCCGTGCCGGCATGGGTATGCTGGACGGTATGCTGACCCTGCTGCCTGCTGCAAAGGTGGGCTTCATCGGTCTGTACCGGGACGAGAAGACCCTGCAGCCTGTGGAGTACTTCTGCAAGCTGCCCCAGGACATCGCAGAGCGGGATGTTCTGGTTCTGGATCCCATGCTTGCCACCGGCGGCAGCGCCATTGACGCCATCACCCAGATCAAGAAGCACGGTGCAAAGCGCATCAAGTTCATTGGTCTGCTGGGCGCACCGGAAGGCATTAAGGCACTTCACGAGGCACACCCCGATGTGGACATCTATCTGGGCGCACAGGACGACCGCCTGAACGAGAACGGCTACATCGTTCCCGGTCTGGGCGACGCCGGCGACCGTATCTACGGCACCAAGTAATTTTTTTGCAAACGAAAAAGATGCAGCTCACAGTGTGGGCTGCATCTTTTTGTTGTATTTTGCCCAAGAATGTGTTATCCTGAAGACAAGGCGCTGATTGCATATCGGTGGTCATGCTTTCCGTCCCATATCGCTGCTCTTTCCTGTACATGGAGTGAAGCAGAGGTTCCGGGAGGGATACTTTTTTGAAGGAAACTTCCCTGAGCCTCGAAGGCGAAGGGAGGGATATCGAATGGATCCAGTGGAGATTCTCACGCTGCTTACCTTCATTCTTGGTTTGCTGAGTCTGATGGTGGACGTGATCCGATTGACCTTTGAGGTCATGAGCAGAACTTCCCAGAGAAAAAACGATGACAACAAAAAAGATTGACCGCCCCAGTCTACCAAACTAGCGGTCAATCTTTTGACGAACGGAATGGGAAGCTGATCCTTGCAGTCGGCGCCCCTTCTATTTGTAGTATAGTGGTTTTACAGTGGTTTGTCAAGGACGGTGTGTATAGTATGACACAGCGTCATTTTTTTTTTTGTTCAGATCTCTGCCAGAATGGCGTCGCCCATGGCGGTGCAGCCCAGACAGGTGCAGCCCTCGCTCATGTTGTCGGCGGTGCGCAGACCTTTGTCCAGCACCTTGCCCACGGCGTTTTCGATGGCGTCTGCCTCCTGAGTCATGCCAAAGGAGTAGCGCAGCATCATGGCGGCAGACAGGATGCAGGCGGTGGGGTTTACGATATCCTTGCCTGCAATGTCCGGAGCGGAGCCGTGGATAGGCTCGTAGAGCCCCCGGGTGCCGTCCCCCAGAGAGGAGGAGGGGATCATGCCGATGGAGCCGGTGATCATGGAGGCTTCGTCGGACAGGATGTCGCCGAACATATTCTCGGTGACGATGACGTCAAACTGGCTGGGGTTCTTGACGATCTGCATGGCGCAGTTGTCCACGAACATCTCGCTGTATTCCACGTCCGGGTACTCTGCCTGCAGCTGGTGCATCACGGCACGCCACAGGCGGCTGGTGTCCAGCACATTTGCCTTGTCGACGCAGCACAGCTTTTTGCGGCGCTTGCGGGCAGTTTCAAAGCCGATGCGCCCGATGCGCCGGATCTCGTGCTCGGAGTAGGGCATGGAGTCCACTGCCTGCTTTTCGCCGCTGGGAAGGGTCTCGGTGGTGTGGCTGCCAAAGTACACCCCGCCGATCAGCTCCCGCACGATGATAAAGTCGATGCCTTTTTCCACGATCTCCGGCTTCAGGGGGCTGGCAGGAGCAAGCTGCTGCCAGATCTTGGCGGGGCGGTTGTTGGCGTAGAGCCCCATGCCGGCACGGAGCCGCAGCAGACCCTTTTCCGGACGCTGCTCTCCCGGCAGACCCTCCCACTTGGGACCGCCTACCGCACCCAGCAGCACGCTGTCGGCGGCAAGGCACTTGTCCAGTTCCTGTTGGGGCAGAGGGTCCCCGTATTTGTCGATTGCCTCGCCGCCCATGGCGGCATCGGTATAGTGGAAGGTGTGTCCGTATTTTTCGGCGACCTTATCCAGGACCCGGAGGGTCTGCCGGACGATCTCCGGGCTGGAGCAGTCGCCCCAGATAACAGCAATATTTTTTTCCATGAGTCTGTTCTCCTTATTGTCAGCTGGCTCGCCCTCTCAGTCACCTCCGGTGCCAGCTGTTCCCCTTTTTGTCACCAGTAGTGACATCTTCCCCCGCACCGGGGAAAGTCTTTCCCAAAGGGGGAGCCTCTGGCGAGGAGATAAAGTTTGCGGTTTTGCCAAGGTCTCTCCCTTTGGGAGAGGTGGCACAGCGCAAGCTGTGACGGAGAGGGCGAGGACGCTTTTACTGTTTTGCCTTAATGGACTTCATCAGTCCCCCGGCAGAAATGATCTGCTGGATAAAGGGCGGGAAGGGCTGGGCGTGGAACACCTTGCCGTTGGTCTCGTCGGTGATGACGCCGGTGTCAAAATCTACGCTGACGGTGTCTCCTGCCTGAATGGCGTCCACCGCCTCCGGGCACTCCATAATGGGCAGACCGATGTTGATGCTGTTGCGGTAGAAGATCCGGGCAAAGCTCTTGGCGATGACCACCGAGATCCCGGCAGTCTTGATGCACAGGGGGGCGTGTTCCCGGGAGGAGCCGCAGCCGAAGTTCCAGCCGCCCACCATGATGTCGCCCTCTTTTACCTTTTTGACAAAGTCCTTGTCGATGTCCTCCATGCAGTGGCTGGCAAGCTCCTTGGCATCCTGGGTGTTCAGGTGCCGTGCAGGGATAATGACATCGGTGTCCACATTGTCCGGGTATTTAAAAACAGAACCTTTTGCGTTCATAACTGCTTCTCCTTTCGGTCAGACCTTCCGGGGGTCGGTGATGTAGCCGGTGAGGGCGCTTGCCGCCGCCGTGGCAGGGGAGGCAAGGTAGACCTCGCTCTTTACATGACCCATGCGTCCCACAAAGTTGCGGTTGGTGGTGGAAACACAGCGCTCCCCCTCGGCGAGGATGCCCATGTAACCGCCCAGGCAGGGACCGCAGGTGGGGGTGGAGACGATGCAGCCGGCGTCGATGAAGGCGGTGGTCCAGCCCCGGAGAATGCACTCTTTGTAGACTGCCATGGTGGCGGGGATGATGATGCCCCGGACGCCCTTGGCGATGTGCTTGCCCTTCAGCACGTTGTAGGCGGCTTCCATGTCCTCCAGACGACCGTTGGTGCAGCTGCCGATGACTACCTGATCGATCTTGATATCGCTGCCCTCGCTTGCCTTGTGGGTGTTCTCCGGCAGGTGGGGGTAGCTGACGGTGGGTTCCAGCTGGCTCAGGTCGATCTCAATGGTCTTTTCGTACTGCGCATCCGGGTCTGCCTCATAGAACACCGGCTCCCGCTGGCTGCGTCCCTTCAGATAGGCGCGGGTCACCTCGTCCACCGGGAAGATGCCGTTTTTTGCACCTGCTTCGATCGCCATGTTGCAGATGCACAGGCGGTCGTCCATGGTGAGCCCTGCCACACCGGGACCGGTGAACTCCATGGACTTGTACAGGGCGCCGTCCACACCGATCATGCCGATGATGTGCAGGATCAGGTCCTTGCCGGAGACCCGGGGGTTGAATTTGCCGGTAAGGACGAACCGGATGGCAGAGGGCACCTTGAACCATGCCATGCCGGTCGCCATGCCTGCCGCCATGTCGGTGGAACCTACGCCGGTGGAGAATGCTCCCAGTGCGCCGTAGGTGCAGGTGTGGCTGTCGGCACCGATGACGCAGTCACCGGCGGTGACGATGCCTTTTTCCGGCAGCAGGGCGTGCTCAATGCCCATCTGCCCCACATCGTAGAAGTTCAGGATGTCGTATTTGTTGGCAAACTCCCGGCACTGCTTGGACTGGGTGGCACTCTTGATGTCCTTGTTGGGCACAAAGTGATCCAGCACGATGGCAATGTGTTCTTTGTCAAAGACCCGGTCAAAACCGGCGCGCTCAAACTCGTTGATGGCAACGGGGGTGGTAATGTCATTGCCCAGCACGATGTCCAGCTTTGCGTTGATGAGCTGACCGGGCTTCACCTGGTCAAGTCCGGCGTGTGCGGCAAGGATCTTCTGCGTCAGGGTCATTCCCATGGTGGTACTCTCCTTTTACGTCTCAAAACCCTCTCAGTCAATGCCTTGCGGCATTGCCAGCTCCCCCGAAAGGGGGAGCTTTTTGCATGAGCGGGCAGGTTTTTGTTCTGATTCAAAGCTCCCTCATCGAGAGAGCTGGCGCAAGGCGCCTGAGAGGGTTTGTCCTTTACTTATTATTGATGGCACTGACCAGTGCACGGATGCCTGCCACGATGATATCGGTGTCGGTGCCGGCACCCCAGGTGACGGTGTTGTCGCCCCACATCAGCCCCACATAGGAGGCGGCACGGGAGGTGGAACCTTCGTCCAGGCTGTGCTCGGAGTAGGTCTCCAGATGGAAGTCCATGCCGGTGGCGCTCTGGATGGCGTTTGCCACGGCGTCCAGACGACCGTTGCCCACGGAGGTGACCACCTTGCGCTGTCCATTCAGCTCCAGAGTGACGGTGGCGGTGATGCCGCCGGTCTGGGCAAAGTGTGCTTCCAGCACCGACAGGGGCTTTGCCTTGTTGAGGAAGGCGTCCTCAAAGATGTGCAGCACCTCGCCGGCGCTGAGCTCCTTGTGGCTGTGGTCGGAGACGCCCTTGACCTTGTAGCCCAGAGCCTCCCGCATCTTGGGGGGCAGGTTGTAGCCGTAGTTCTGCTCCAGCACAAAGCCGATGCCGCCCTTGCCGCTCTGGCTGTTGATGCGGATCACATCTGCATCGTAGGTGCGTCCGATATCGTGGGGGTCCACCGGGATGTAGGGGCAGGTCCAGCGGTGCTCGCCCCGGTCCTTGCGGTACGCCATGCCCTTGGCGATGGCGTCCTGATGGCTGCCGGAGAAGGCGGCAAACACCAGCTGTCCGGCGTAGGGGCTGCGCTCGTAGATGTGCATCCGGGTCACCCGCTCGTAGGTGGCACAGATGGCAGGCATATCCGAGAAATCCAGATGGGGGTCCACGCCGTGGCTGTACATATTCATTGCCAGCGTCACGGCGTCTACGTTGCCGGTGCGCTCGCCGTTGCCAAACAGGCAGCACTCCACCCGCTGTGCGCCTGCCAGCACCGCCAGCTCGGCGCAGGCAACGCCGGTGCCCCGGTCGTTGTGGGGATGGGTGGAAATAATGACGCTGTCCCGGTATTTCAGGTGCTTATCGCAGTACTCGATCTGGTTGGCGTATACGTGGGGCATGCTCATCTCCACCGTCACCGGCAGGTTGATGATCATGGGGCGGTCCGGGGTGGGCTGCATAATGTCCAGTACGGCGTTGCACACCTCCACGGCGTAATCCACCTCGGTGCCGGTGAAGCTTTCGGGGCTGTACTCAAACAGGAAGTTGCCCTCGTACTCCTGACTCAGCTGTTTTACCAGCTTGGCGCCGTCCATGGCGATCTGCTTGATCTCCTCCCGGCTCTTGTGGAACACCTGCTCCCGCTGCGCCACCGAGGTGGAGTTGTAGAAGTGGATCACCGCCCGGGGAGCACCCTTCACCGCTTCAAAGGTCCGGCGGATGATGTGGTCCCGGCACTGGGTCAGCACCTGCACTGTTACATCGGAGGGGATCATGTCCTTCTCAATGAGGGTCCGCAGGAACTCGTACTCCGTGTCGCTGGCAGCGGGGAAGCCCACCTCGATCTCCTTGAAGCCGATCTTTACCAGCATCTGGAAAAACTCCAGTTTTTCCTCCAGACTCATGGGCACAATCAGTGCCTGATTGCCGTCCCGCAGGTCCACGCTGCACCAGGCAGGTGTCTTTTCGATGTGGTCCTTTTTGACCCAGCTGTCGTAGCCTGCAGGTACCGGGTAGTAGCCCGGAGCGTATTTGGTAGCGTCCATCATCCTGTTGTCCTCCTGAAATAGCATAAAGCCTTCACCCCTTGGGGGGAAGGTGGCGCGTAGCGCCGGATGAGGGGGTGATTTCCCGGGCAGCTGCTTGCCTGCGCCCTCATCAGTCACCTGCGGTGACAGCTTCCCCCGACCGGGGGAAGCCTTTTGCCCTACTGCAACCGTTGTACGAAAAAAGGCTCTCGTCTTTCAAGGCGAAAACCTTGAGAGACGAGAGCCTGTAAAGATCCATACAGGGCACCCGTGGTACCACTCTCCTTGCTGCGCCAAAAGGCACAGCCACTTTCCGCGATCGGCTTTTGGGGGCGAATCGCTGCCCTGTGTAACGGTGGGCTTCCGGCAGAACCTACTATCCGTTCAGCTCTGCTGCTCAGGGACCAGTAACCGAACCCCCTGCACCCGCCTTGCACCACCCGGCGGCTCTCTGTACGCAGAAAAGAACGTTTTCTTCCCGTCTATGCATTTGTGCTTTTTTCAAAGTAGATTCAGTTTAGCATGGAACAAAGCAGGTGTCAATAAGTTTGCCTCATAAACAAGATGAAACAAATTCACGATAAAACCGCCACATTTTTCCAAAATTTAAGGTTAACTTCCGGAGATACCAGAAGAGGGGCTGCCTTTTCCGGGCAGCCCCCCTAACAGAAGGATTCTGGAAAGCGCGTATCAGCGACCGATCAGCAGGTCCCGGCGGCTGCGGCAGTTGACGGTAAGGCGGGCGCTGTCGCCGCAGTGGCGCAGCATCACCTTTGCGTCCCCTTCGTAGCCCTCGGTGAGCAGGGAAAGGTTCAGGGTGGTGGAGGTCTTGCCGGTGGTCAGCACCAGAGTGCTCACACCCTCCTTCATGAGGGTCTGCAGGTCACCCACGGTGGTGCGGAAGGTAGCCACATTCTCCGGCACATCCAGGGTCAGCACAGAGCCCTTCTGCCGGGCGGTGTACAGCACCTGCTTGCCCAGCAGACCCTTGACGGTGTACCGTGCCTGGGTCTGGGAAGCATCGGATACCAGCTCATCGCCGGAGATCAGCATGATGTTGCCCTGAATGGGGTCTCCCTCCGGTGCGCCATAGCCGCCGTAGTTCGGGTCGGCGCTGTGCAGGGCAATATCCCCCTGCACCATCTGGGTTTGGGGAGGCAGGTAGCCCACCACACAGGTATCGTCCACGGTGGCGGCAAAGGCACCCACGCTCAGCACTGCCACGGAGCAGACCGCAAGGGCGGTGCAGCTCAGGGTGCGTACAAAAGAATCATTCAGCTTTTTCATAAAAATTTCCCTCCGGAATCATCCGCCTGCAAAGGGCGGTATATGTTTATCGTGATAAAACCATGGTTTGCTGCGGCGGCAATAAAGAACCGCCGCATCTGTACTGTATACGGATGCGGCGGTTGGATTATTGCAGGAATTTCAAAATTTTTCCGGAAACTGCGGATAAAACGATATTGTGTCGGATATAAAGGAATGTTATACTATGACCGGGGCGCTGATTGCAGAATCGGTGGTCATGTATCCTTACCTGAGTCGCTGTTTCTTCTACATGAACGAAGCAGGATTCCGGGAATGGAGCTTTTTTGAGTGAAACAGCCCGGAGCCTTACGGCGAAGGGAGGGATCACACATGGATCTGACAGAAGTGTTTGCGCTGTTGGCGCTCATCGTCGGTTTACTGACGCTGATGGTCGACATCGTTCGGCTGACCTTTGAGGTCACCATAAAACTCTGCGGGAAGAAAGATCGTGAAAACAAAAAAGATTGACTGCCCAGCTACCAACTCGCAGTCAATCTTTTGGCAAAACGGGTGAGGTACTGACCACTGCAGTCAGCGCCTCTTCTGTTTGTAGTATAGAGTTTTTTTACAGGATTGTCAAGGGCGGCACTCACGGGGAGGACTGCTCTTTTTTGCTGTCGGCTGTATCATCCTGGTTCAGGATCTCCATAAACTCCTCGCCGGTGATGGTCTCCTTTTCGTAGAGGAAACGTGCCAGCTGGTCCAGCTTTTCCCGGTTTTCGGTGAGGATGCGGATCGCCTTTTCGTGCTGGGTCTTTACCAGCTCCACCACCTTCTGGTCGATCTCCCGCTGGGTCTGTGTGGAGCACGCCAGAGAGGTGTCCCCGCCCAGATACTGATTGGTGACGGTTTCCAGTGCCACCATGTCAAACTCCTTGCTCATGCCGTAGCGGGTCAGCATGGCACGAGCAAGCTTGGTCGCCTGCTCGATATCGTTGGAAGCGCCGGTGGTGACCGAGTTGAATGCCACCTCCTCGGCAGCTCTGCCGCCGGTGAGGGTGGCGATCTTGTTTTCCAGCTCCTCCTTGCTCATCAGGTAGTGGTTGCCCTCGTCCACCTGCATAGTGTAGCCCAGAGCGCCGGAGGTGCGGGGGATAATGGTGATCTTCTGCACCGGGGCAGAGTGGGTCTGCTTTGCCGCCACCAGTGCGTGACCGATCTCGTGGTACGCCACGATGCACTTTTCCTTGTCCGTAAGGATGGAATTCTTCTTCTGGTAGCCGGCAATGACCACCTCGATGCTCTCCTCAAGGTCTGCCTGGGTGACGCTCTTGCGTCCGGCACGGACCGCCCGCAGCGCCGCCTCGTTGACGATGTTTGCCAGCTCTGCGCCGGAGGCACCGGATGCCATCCGTGCCACAGTGTTAAAGTCCACACCCGGAGCGACCTTGATCTTTTTGGCGTGGACCTTCAGGATCTCTTCCCGACCCTTCAGATCCGGCAGCTCCACCGGCACCCGGCGGTCAAAGCGACCGGGGCGGGTCAGCGCCGGGTCCAGAGAATCCGGGCGGTTGGTGGCAGCAAGGATGATGACCCCGTTGTTGCCCTCAAAACCGTCCATCTCGGTGAGCAGCTGGTTCAAAGTCTGCTCCCGCTCGTCGTTGCCCCCCAGATTGCCGCTGTTGCGCTTCTGTCCAATGGCGTCGATCTCATCGATAAACACGATGCAGGGTGCCTTTTCCTTTGCCTGCTTGAACAGGTCCCGGACCTTGGAAGCGCCCATGCCCACGAACATCTCCACAAACTCCGAGCCGGAGATGGAGAAGAAGGGCACGTTGGATTCGCCTGCCACTGCCTTGGCAAGCATGGTCTTGCCGGTGCCCGGAGGGCCTACCAGCAAAATGCCCTTGGGCATGGAGGCACCGATCTCCTCATACTTGCTGGGGTCGTGGAGGTAGTTGACGATCTCCTGCAGGTTTTCCTTTGCTTCGTCCTCGCCTGCCACATCCGCAAACCGGATGCCGTGGGTGGACTGGACATAGACCTTGGCGTTGGACTTGCCTACGCCGCCAAACATCATGGAGCCGGGTCCGCCGCCTGCCTTTTCCATCAGCTTTTTGTTCATCTGGTTGCCGATGAAGCTGAACAGCAGGATGGGCAGCGCGAACCAGATCAGAAAACTCAGCACCGGGGAGCCCTGCTCCACGATTTCACTGGAGAACTGGGCACCTGCCTCGTAGAGACGCTGGGTCAGCCCCGGGTCGTTCATGACGCCGGTCTTGAAGATCTTGCTGTTGTCCTTATTGGTGAATACGATCTGGTTGGTCTGGATATCCACCTTGCCGATGTTGTCCTCTTCGGTCATGCTCATAAAGGTGCCGTAGTCCACTTCCTGTACCTGCCGCTCGGTGAGCCATGGCACAAGCACAAGATTGAGGACCAGCAGTACCACCAGCACGATGGCGTAGTAGATCGCCAAGGGCTTTTTGGAAGGTTTGACTTCTTTCATGGTTGGGTTCCTCCTATATAAAATGAAGGATGCAGCCTGCTGCATCCGGGGGTCTGGGTACAGTATAGCACGCCCTTTTGCCCCGGGACAGCGCTTTGAGGGGATGTTTCCAAAAACTTCTCAGAAACTTAACAAAGGTCCGCCGGGACGGCACAGGATAAGGAAAAAATAAGCCTCCGGTCACAGAACCGCAAAAATTCTGCGCTATAATAAAAGAAAAACTGCATCTTGCAAAACAGATGCAGATGGAGTATGATAAAACAATTCATTGTGTTTACCGGAAAGGAACGGACCATGCACAGATTTTTTAAAACCATGAAGCAGCTGGTGCTCACGGTGCTGCTGCTTGTGCTGCTTGCCCTTTTGGCGGCAGGAGGATATTTTGCGGTGGAGGGGCACCGGCTGTACCAAAAGGCGGCGGAGAACCGACCCGTTGCCGCCATGTACGGGGAGATCTCCGGCAGGGAGGATTTTGTATCCTTCCGGGCGCTGCCCACTACCTATGTGAATGCCGTCATCGCAACGGAGGATGAGCGGTTTGAGCGGCACAGGGGAGTGGACCCCCTGTCCATTCTCCGGGCGCTGTGGACCGACCTGCGCACCGGCAGCCTTGCCGAGGGCGGCAGCACCATCACCCAGCAGCTGGCAAAAAACCAGCTGTTCACCCAGGAAAAGCATCTGGCACGGAAGGCTGCGGAGATGTTTGCAGCACTGGAGATCGAAAAACAGTACAATAAAGAAGAGATCTTGGAGATGTACGTCAACACCATCTACTTTGGCAGCGGCTACTACGGCATAGCCGAGGCGGCGCAGGGCTACTTTGGCAAGTCTCCGGCAGAGCTTACCGATGCAGAAGCCGTGATGCTGGCAGGGCTGCCCAACGCCCCCTCCGCCTATTCCCCCAACAGCAGCCCGGAGCTTGCCCTCCGCCGCACGCAGGTGGTGCTCCGGCGGATGGTGAGCTGCCACAAGCTGACCCGGCAGCAGGCAGACGACCTTGCCGCCCAGGCGGCAGAACTCCGGGTCCTGCCGGCACAGTAAACAAAAACACCCTGCAGCTGCTTCTGGACAGCTGCAGGGTGTTTTTTTGCGGTATTTGGTTTGGTAAAGGAGGAATCATGTAGCCCGGGGAAGTGACTGCGGCTTCACTTCCCGGTGCCATAATCATACCAGAGAAATACTGCGGAAATATGTTTCTTTTATGAAACTTCTATGAATTGCAGCGGAGGATCACTCCGGAGCCTTCATGCTTTCCACCATGCTGATGCGCTTTACATGACGGCGCATCACAAGGCAGACAAGGAAGTTGAACAGCATGGTCAGCACCACGCTCAGCAGATAGCTGCGGGGGGCAATGGTGCGGATGAACATGAGCTGGTCCATTTCCACCGTCAGGATGATGAACTTGTGCAGGGGCACACCCAGCACAAGACCTGCCAGGGAGCCAAAGAAGGACAGAAGATCGATCTCCCGGAAGATATAGCGGTAGACCTCCTTGTCGTAGAAGCCCAGGACCTTGATGGTGGCAAGCTCCTTTTTGCGCTCTGCCAGATTGACGCTGATAAGGTTGTAGAGCACCACGGCGGCAAGTGCCGCTGCACAGAAGATGATCAGCACCACCACGTAGTTCAGGCTGACGATAAGGTTGTCAAACATGAAGGTGGTGTCCTCGTTGAAGCTGACGCTGCTCACATAGTTGCAGTCCAGCATCTTGCTGCGCATCTCGTTGCAGCTTTCGGCGGTGTTGCACTGGGTGCTGCCCCACACGGTGTTCCAGGGTATGTCGGCAGTGTCCAGCACCGTTTCCAGCTCGCTGCGGGAGAGATAGAGCCGGGTGAACATATAGTTTTCGGTGACGCCGGTAAGGGTCAGGGACACCCGCTCCCCGGAGGGAGCTTCCACCCAGATGGTATCCCCGGCTTGCACTCCCAGATTCAGGGCAGTCTTTTCGGTAAGGATGACGCTGTCCTCCCCAAAGGGGATGGCATCGTGTCCCTTCCGGGTGCGGAAGGTCACGTAGTCGGTAAGGACAGAGTCCTCCTGCCCGCCTACGATGCTGACCCCGGCGCTTTCCCCGGCGGCGTTGTAGATGGTCACCGACTTTGTGTACAGGATGCCCCAGTCGTTGACCTTGTCACTGCTGTCCAGCAGGTCCGCCAGACCATTTTCGGTGGTCAGCGCCTTTTCGTCGCTGAGGGAGATGCTCAGGTCGTTGTGGGTCAGCTGCTGGGTCTGCTTGGTGACGATGGGCAGCAGGGAATCCTGCAGACCAAAGCCGATGAGCAGCAGGGCGGTGCAGCCTGCCACGCCCAGCACGGTCATAAAGAACCGCTTTTTATACCGGAACAGGTTCCGGGCGGTGGTCTTTTGGGAGAAGCTCATCCGCTTCCACAGAGGAGTGATGTACTCCAGGAAGATGCGCTTGCCTGCCACAGGGGCACGGGGCAGCAGCAGGGAAGCGGTCTTTTCCCGCAGACTGGAACGGCAGGCGGTCCAGGTGGCAAGCCCGATGACGGCAGCGCTGATGACCATGCTTGCCGCCGCCATGCCGGGGTAGAAGTGCAGAGTAAAGGTGGGCAGGTGGAAGATCATCTGATAGGCGTTCCACATGATGATGGGGAACACCACAAAGCCCACCGCCATACCGACGATGCTGCCCAGCACACTGGCGGTGAGGGCGTAGAAGAGGTACTTGCCTGCAATGGAGGTGCGGGAGTAGCCAAGTGCCTTCAGGGTGCCCATCTGCAGGCGGTTCTCGTCCACCATGCGGGTCATGGTGGTGGTGGCGACCAGTGCCGCCACCAGGAAGAAGAACACCGGGAACACCCGGGAGATTGCCACCATGCGGTCGGCGTACTGTTCCCATGTGGCGATGCTGAGGGTGGAGTTGCGGTCCAGCACATACCACTCGCCCTTTTTGATCTGGTCCACCTGCTCCTCGGCGTCGTTCAGCTGCTGCAAGCCCTCTGCCAGCTGCTGCTGTGCCTGCGCCTTCTGCTCCTCGTATTGGGTGCGGGAGTCTGCCAGCTGCTGCACGCCGCTGTGGTACTCCGCCCAGCCGGAATCCAGCTGGCTGCGGGCGTCCTCCAGCTTTTGCTGGGCGGCGCTGAACTGGCTGTAGGCGGTGGCGGTGCCGGTGGTCAGCCCCAGCTGCCCCTGCAGCACCGTCAGCTTCATTTTGCGCAGCGCTGCCTTTGCCTCGGTGACCAGCTGCTCATTGGACAGGTTGGGGGAGGAGATCAGCCCCTGAGCATACATCTGCCGCTTGCCCTCGTCCAGCTGCTGCTGATAGCCCTGCAGCTGTCCGTTGATGTTGTCGTAGGCGTCCTGCGCCTTGGCAAGGGCGTCCCGCAGTTCAATGTAATCTTCGTCCTCCGGCTCCGCTTCGTCCAGAGCCTTCCGGGCGTTGTTGAGGGCGGCTTCGGCGTAGCCCAGCAGGGGGTCCGCCACCTTTTTCAGGTTTACCAGCATCTCGATCTGCTGCAGCTGGTCCTCAAATTCCAGCAGCTGCTCTTCGCCGGCAAGGAGCTGGTCCGCACCGCTCTGCATGGTGTCCGGCAGTGCCTGCTGCTGTTTTGCCAGCTCAGCCTTGCCGGTGCTGTATTCCACTTCGCCTTTGTCCAGCTCCGCTTTGGCGCTGTCCAGCCGGCTCTGCGCCTCTGCCAGCTGCTGTTCTGCTTCTGCAAACTGGCGCTCCGCCTCCGCCTTCTGGTCGTTGTAGGTCTGGCGTGCCTCTGCCAGCTTCTCGTTTGCTTCGTCTATGAGCTGGTCACGGCGCTGCAGGCACTGGGCGGCACTGATGCTTTTCAGCCGGTCTGCCACCTTGTCCACCGCCGCCTGATATTCGTCGGAGTAATTGTCGTACAGACCGGCATCTTCTGCCTTGATATAGCAGGCAGTATAGTAATCGGCGGTCAGATTGCCCTCCGGCACAAAGACAAGAAACTCCAGCTGCCCGTTTCCGGCGGTGCTGGTCTCCCGGTCGGTGGAAAAGTGCAGGGGGTCCTGCACGTTGCCCACCACGGTGAACCGTTTCCGGCGGACCCCTTCGGTGTCCTCCGGCAGCTCCAGCACGGTGCCTTCTGCAATGGCGCTGCCGTAGCCCATAACGTGGACCACGCACTCGTCTGCCGCCTGGGGCATCCGTCCGGACAGCAGCAGGGGACGGTTCATGTTTTCCGGAGTGTCGGCGGCGGGGTCGCCGTTCAGCTGCTGCAGCTGAACCACGATGGTCTGGTCCTCGCCCTGCCAGTTTGCCTCGGTGTCCAGGGTCTTTACCGCCATGACCTGCTCCACCCCATCGGTGGCGGCAATGGCGTCTACGTCCCCGGCGCTGAGACCCAGTGTGGAGAGCACCCGGAGATCAAACACGTTCTGCTGTACATAGTAGGTCTGTCCCGCATGGCGCATATCCGGGGCAAAGCTCATGAGACCGGTGAGCATCATGACGCCCAGCATCACGATGCCGAACAGCGAGAGCATCCGGCTCAGGTTGCCCTTCATTTCCCGCAGGATGTTTTTGCGATAACTCTTCTGCACTGTCTGTCACCACTCGATCTGTTCTACCGGCACCGGATGCTCGTTGACCCGATTGGACACGATCTTTCCGCTGCGTACCTGAATGATGCGGTCTGCCATGGCGGTCAGCGCCGTGTTGTGGGTAATGACGATCACGGTGCGTCCGGTCTCCCGGCAGGTGTTCTGCAAAAGGGCAAGCACCGCTTTGCCGGTCTTGTAGTCCAGCGCACCGGTGGGCTCATCGCAGAGCAGGAGCTTGGGGTTCTTGGCAAGGGCGCGGGCGATGGACACCCGCTGCTGCTCGCCGCCGGAGAGCTGCGCCGGGAAGTTGTTCAGCCGCTCTCCCAGCCCCACCTCCCGCAATGTCTCGGCAGGGTCCAGAGGATCCCGGCAGATCTCGCTGGCAAGCTCCACATTTTCCAGCGCCGTCAGGTTCTGCACAAGATTGTAGAACTGGAACACAAAGCCCACGTCGTACCGGCGGTAGGTGGTCAGTTCCTTCTCGGTAAAATGTGCCACATCCTGCCCGTCCAGCCACACATGTCCCTCGTCGCAGCTGTCCATACCCCCCAGAATGTTCAGCAGGGTGGTCTTGCCTGCGCCGGAGGGACCCACGATGATGCAGAATTCGCCCTTGTCCACAAAAAAGTTCAGATGGTCTGCGGCGGCGATCCGCACGCTGCCGGTCTGATAGTATTTGGAAACATCTTCAAACTCTACAAAATGCTCCATGGCGTGTTCTCCTTTTTTGGTGATTCTTTTACATATTATAATATAACATATTTCTCCCCGGTTTTGCAGACCTGTGCAGGCGAATTTTCAAAAACTTTACATTGAAATATTCTTCCGTCCGGCAGCAGAAAAATGAAACAAAAACTTTTTTGAAAAAAGAAGAATTAACCTATTGACAAACTGGGTAGATGCGAGTATAATGCAGACAACAAATCCACCAACCTAGTGGGGAATTGAAATTGAGATCCCCGGTGTGATGGAGGAGTGGGAAAGTAAAGCCGGAAGGAGGGCATGGAAATGAAACTGATCTGGAACGAGCTGCTGCATTCTAATTTCCGCTGTGGGCGAATGTGCAGGGAAGGGGCAGAACATCTTGCCGTGACCTGTGAAATGCCCTCTTGTGCGCGAATGTGTACGGGAATGTGACAGAAACAGGATATCGCTGCTTTGAACTGCCCGATGCTCTGCTGTACGGCGCATCGGGATTTTTTGTATCCGTATATTATACTAAAAGTTGAAATAGAGAGGTAAAATACGATGGCTAACTATAAATTTGAGACCCTGCAGCTCCATGTCGGTCAGGAGACCGCCGACCCCGCTACCGATTCCCGGGCGGTGCCCATCTACCAGACCACTTCTTATGTGTTCCGCAACAGCCAGCACGCAGCAGACCGCTTTGGTCTGGCAGATGCCGGCAATATCTACGGTCGCCTGACCAACTCCACCCAGGATGTGTTCGAAAAGCGCATTGCCGCTCTGGAAGGCGGCGTTGCCGCCCTTGCCACCGCTTCCGGCGCTGCTGCCATCACCTACACCATCGAGGCGCTGGCACAGGCAGGAGACCACATCGTGGCACAGAAGACCATCTACGGCGGCAGCTACAACCTGCTGGAGCACACCCTGAGCCAGTTTGGCGTCACCACCACCTTTGTCAACGTCCACGACCTTGCGGAGGTGGAAAACGCCATCCGTCCCAACACCAAGGCAGTGTATCTGGAAACTCTGGGCAACCCCAACAGCGACATCCCCGACATTGATGCCGTTGCCGCCATTGCCCACAAGCACGGTCTGCCGCTGGTCATCGACAACACCTTTGGCACCCCCTACCTGATCCGTCCCATTGAGCACGGCGCAGACATCGTGGTCCACTCCGCCACCAAGTTCATCGGCGGTCACGGCACCACTCTGGGCGGCATCATCGTGGACAGCGGCAAGTTCGACTGGAAGGCAAGCGGCAAGTACGGCAACATTGCAGACCCCAACCCCAGCTACCACGGCGTTTCCTTTGCGGATGCCGCAGGTCCCGCCGCTTTTGTCACCTACATCCGCGCCATCCTGCTGCGGGACACCGGCGCCACCATCTCTCCCTTCAACGCCTTCCTGCTGCTGCAGGGCACCGAGACCCTGAGCCTGCGCATTGAGCGTCATGTGGAGAACACCAAAAAGGTGGTGGAGTATCTGGCAAACCATCCTCTGGTGGAAAAGGTCAACCACCCCTCTCTGCCGGACCATCCGGACCACGCCCTGTATGAGAAGTACTTCCCCAATGGCGGCGCTTCCATCTTTACCTTCAACATCAAGGGCGGGCGCAAGGAGGCATTTGAATTTATCGATCACCTGAAGATCTTCTCCCTGCTGGCAAACGTTGCCGACGTGAAGAGCCTGGTGATCCACCCTGCCTCCACCACCCATTCTCAGCTCAACGATGAGGAGCTTGCCCAGCAGCAGATCTACCAGAACACCATCCGCCTGTCCATCGGTACCGAGCACATCGACGACATCCTCGCCGATCTGGAAGCCGGTTTTGCCGCAGTGAAGGGCTGAAAATAACGCCACTCCAAGCTTTGTCTCCTGAATAGATCCATCTTACAACCAGCAGACCCGCCTTTCCGTAAAACCGGAGGGGCGGGTCTGTTGGCGTCTCCGGGGACTTTGTGACAATTAACAAATTATTAAAAGTTTTTTTGTAAAAAAGCCATATGGACAATCAGGACGGGATATTGTAATATATTGATACAAGATTGTTACTCTCCGCGAGGCATTACTTGTACACTTACATGCTCAATTTGGCTTGAAATGTGATGGTACTATAAGTTTTCGCCTTGGGGAGATTTTTTTGTTGCGGGGCAGGTAAGCGATGGAGCTTTTCAAAAAGATCAACAATAACGTCGCACTTGCGCGGGATGCCAAAGGGCGGGAGATGGTGGTGTTCGGCAAGGGCATCGGCTTCCCCGCCATGCCCTATGAGCTTACCGACCTGTCTCTGGTCCAGCGCAGCTTCTATGATGTAAACGAAAAGTACTTCGACCTGCTGCGGGATGTGCCGGAAGCTGTCTTTCTGGCGGCGGACGACATTGCCGATACCGCCCGGGAGGAGCTGGGCTGCAGCCTGAACACCAACCTGACCTATGCGCTGGCAGATCATCTGAACTTTGCCATTCAGCGCAGCCGTGAGGGCACGAGTGTCCGCACGCCCCTTGCTTACGATATCCGACACCTCTATCCGCAGGAATATGCCATTGCCAAAGAGGGGCTGCACCAGCTGTGCAGCACGCTGGAGGTGGACCTGCCGGAAAGCGAGGCGGTAAGCGTTGCCATGCATATCATCACGGCGGAAAACGAGGTGGGGGATATGCACTCCACCATCCTGACCGCCAAGGTCATCTCGGAGATCTCCGCCCTTGTGGAGGAGAGCCTCTCGGTGAAGCTGGATAAGGACAGCTTCAGCTTTTCCCGCTTTGCCATGCACCTGCGCTACCTTGTGCAGCGGATGATGCAGGGCAAGCCCCTGAATTCCGACAGTGCCATGGACATCATGTTCACCACCATGCGCCGGGAGTATCCCGATATCTACACCTGTGTACAGCAGATCGACTGTTTTTTGGAAAATACCTACGGCTGGAAGTGCAGCCGGGAAGAGCAGCTGTACCTGATCATGCATATCCACCGTGTCTGCGTGGAGCGCAGCGCATCGTAAAACCAAATACCTTTGGTCTATTCAGGATCGTTACCCGCACTCTGTTTGCGGGGCGTCACCCGGATCACCGAGCACAAAGCGGCGCTGCCCTGCAGGCAGAGCCGGAGCAGCTTTGCTGTGCCCGCTGGTTTTGGGTGACTTTTGTTTTTGGTATATCCGCCCCCGGCGCGCGAGGGTGGCGTATATATAAAGTCGTAGGATCACTTCATGTCAGTTCCGAAAGGAGAGTTTGCGTCTATGCAGGAAGACAAAAGACAACAGGACCTGTTGGCTCCGGTCTATTCGCTGGTAGGCGGGCAGGCGAACATTGCCTCCACCGTACGCCGGGGCAGCAGGATCTCCATGACTCTCAAGGACGAGAGCCTTGCCGACCCGGAGCAGCTGGCGGCACTGCCCTTTATTGCGGCAGTCAGTCTGCAGAACGGCAGGCTGCGGTTTGAGCTGACGGAACATGCCTTTGAAGAAAGCAAGAAGGAGAATCAACTTATGGCAAGTAAATACGATGGTCTTGCACGCATTATCATCCAGAATGTTGGCGGCAAGAGCAATATCATCTCGGTAGCACACTGCATCACCCGTCTGCGCTTTAAGCTCAAGGACGAGAGCAAGGCAAACAAGGAAGTTCTGGAGTCCACCGACGGCGTCATCAAGGTCATGCAGGCAGGCGGTCAGTATCAGGTGGTCATCGGCAATCAGGTCAACGACGTGTACGACGCCGTGCTGGAAGTGGGACACCTTACCGCAGCAGGCGCTGTGGATGAAGAAGGCAACGCAGTGGAGGAGACCGCAGGCGGCGGCAAAAAGAGCCCCATCTCCCTGCTCATCGACGTGATCTCCGGCACCCTGCAGCCCACTCTGGGCGTTCTGGCGGCGACCGGTATCATCAAGGGTCTGCTGGCACTCTTTGACTTCATCGGTCTGATCCCCGCCGCTTCCGGCACCTATCAGGTGTGGTACGCAGTGGCAGACGGCTTCTTCTACTTCCTGCCCATCATTCTGGGCTACACCGCCGCTAAAAAGTTCAAGGTCAACGAATTCATCGGCATGGCGATCGGCATCGCTCTGTGCTACCCCGCCATGGTCAACAGCACCGCAGGCACTGTGCTGGGCACCGTGTTTACCGGCACGGCGTTTGAGATGAGCTACTACCTCACCTTCTTCGGCATCCCGGTGATCATGCCCGCCTCCGGCTACACCAGCTCGGTGGTGCCCATCATTCTGGCAGTTGCCATTGCGGCTCCCCTTGAGCGCTGGCTCAAGAAGGTGGTCCCCGATGTCATCAAGCTCTTCGTGGTCCCCTTTGCTACCCTCATCGTCATGGTGCCCCTGACCTATCTGCTCATTGGTCCCATCGCAAGCATCCTGTGCAGCATCCTGTCCCTGATCTTCAACGTTATCTACAACATCCCCCTGGTGGGCGGCATCATCGGCGGCGTCCTCATCGGTGCGTTCTGGCAGGTGCTGGTGATCTTTGGTCTCCACTGGGGTCTGGTGCCTCTTGCCATGATCAACTACGGTCTGCTGGGCTATGACTTCATCCTCAGCCCCTACTTCTGCGTCTCTTTTGCACAGACCTTTGTAGTCCTTGCCATCATCCTCAAGACCAAGGACGAGAAGCTCAAAAAGATCGCCATCCCCGCCTTCATCTCCGGCATCTTTGGCGTCACCGAGCCGGCGATCTACGGCGTCACCCTGCCCAAGAAGACCCCCTTCATCTACTCCTGCATCGCCGGTGCCATCGGCGGCGCCTTCACCGGTCTCATGGGCACCCGCAGCTACTCCATCGGCGGTCTGGGTCTGTTTGGTCTGCCCAGCTTCATCGACACCACCGGCACCATGGGTCTGACCAACATGATCTACATCCTCATCGCCATCCTCATTGCTTCTGTGGCTGGCTTTGCCATGACCTACGTGTTGTATAAGGACGAGCCTGCAAAGAAGTAAACGACACCTCAAACCCAAAGAATGTTCAGGCACCTGTAAAAAGGACCGGCGGATCGAGACCGGTCAAAGAAGCTAAGAATTTACAACAGAAGGTAAATGCAGAAAGGTGAAACATCATGAGCACTCGTAACGTTTATATCAGCCGCCGCAATTTCATGAAAGCAGGAGCCGTTGCAGCAGCAATTGCCACCCTCAGCGTTCCCGCAATGGCAGCCTCTGCAGAAGAGGAAAACTGCCTGGGCGCAAAGATCACCACCCGCCGCTCCACCCAGTACGGACCGGTCGTGGGTCTGGATCAGGGCGAGAGCCTTGTGTGGTACGGCATCCCCTATGGTGCAGCCCCGGTGGGAGAGCTGCGCTGGCAGCCGCCGCAGGACCCTGCCGCATGGACGGAGGCAAAAGACTGCACTGCTCCCAGTGAGGTCGCCTACCAGTACGGTTCCGGTGCCATCGGCACCGAGGACTGCCTGAAGCTGGATGTCTACACCACCCCCACCGCTCACAAGCTGCCGGTGCTGGTGTTCATCCACGGCGGCAACAACCAGACCGGCAACACCAAGGAGATCCTTGGCAGCGAGCTGGTGGTCCGGGACAACTGCGTCTTTGTCACGCTGGATTACCGGCTGGGTCTGTTCGGCTTCAACTGCCTGCCTGCCCTCTGCCGGGGCAGCGATGACACCGGCAACTTTACCCTGCTGGACATCGCCAAGGCATTGGACTGGGTCCGGGACAACATCGCACAGTTTGGCGGCGATGCAGACAACATCACCATCTCCGGTTTCTCTGCCGGCGGTCGTGACGTAATGGCGATGCTGACCAGCCCCCTGTTTTCCGGACGTTTCCAGAAGGCGATCGCCTTCTCCGGCGGCATGACCATCGCAGACGAGGCGGCAAGCGTGAGCCAGATCGCATGGGCAATTGCACCGCTGGCGGTAGAGGACGGTCTGTTTGGAGATGTGGCAGCTGCCAAGGCGTGGCTCATGACCGATGGCGAGGATGTGCGGGATTGGCTGTACAGTCTGGACTCCGCCCGTCTGTGCCCGCTGATGAGCAATGCAGGCATCCGCATGAGCGTATTCCCCCACCTGTACGGTGACGGGGTGGTGCTGCCCAAGGAGGGCTTTGCCACTACCCAGTACAACAATGTGCCCCTGCTGATGCTGACCGGCAAAACCGAGTTCAGCATGTTTGCAGCATGGGACGCATACTTTGGCAGCCCTGAGATGAAGGCATACCCGGCAGCAGAGGCTGATGCTGCAAAGGACTTTGCAGTCAAGTACGGCTCCGATATGTACCGCATCTTCAACGCAGAATGCAGCGCCGAGACCATGTATGACAACTATGGCGCAGATATCTACCTGTGCCAGATCGACTACGGCGATCCCGATGCACTGAGCCAGATCCCCATGCTGGGCGCATTCCACGGCATCTTTGTGCCCATGCTGTCCACGGTGAATAACTATGCGGCAATGGTGGATTTCAGCGGCGAAGGCTATCAGGAGATGGCAGGGCTGTTCAACCGCTATCTCAAGAACTTCCTCACCACCGGCGACCCCAACGGCAACCTGTTTACCGGTATCCGGGGTCTGTTCTCCGGCGACAGCGCCCTGCCCAAGTGGCAGAACTGGACTCCGTACAACAAGGTCAGCATGGTGATGGATGCTTCTGCAGCGGATGCACAGATCGGCTGCAAGGATGTCTCCACCACCTATGAGGAGATCATGGACCGCATGGATGCAGACACCACGGTTTCGGCAGAGCTGAAGCAGAAGATGATCCGCAATGTCATGAACGGTCGCTGGTTCAGTGCTGCACTGGATGCACGTTACGGCAACCCCACTCTCTGGAAGTAAGAGAACCCCCAAAACTTCAAAGGACCGGCATCCTTTCGGGTGCCGGTCCTTTTTGCGCCCCGGAGGTTCAGCTGTTTTTGGCGGTCAGCATCTGCTGGAATTTTCGGGCGGCGGTGTTCAGAGGGCGGTGGTGGTCGTAGACCAGACAGATGGAGCGGGAGGGGATGATCTCCTGCAGATGGAGCTGCACGATCTCTTCCCGCTGCAGGGCGTCCTGCACCATGGGCTGGGGCAGAAAAGCAATGCCCAGCTCACTTTTTACAAGGGTCAGCATCTGGTCGGTGGTCGCCGCCTCGGTGTCCGGCTTCAGCACGGCGTCGTGGTCCAGAAAGAACTGCCGGTAGAAGCTGCGGGTCATGCTCTCCTCGCTGAGGGAGATAAGGGGATAGCTGCCCAGTTCCCGGAGGGAGAGATTCTGGCTCGCCAGTGCGGTAAAGGTCCTGCCTCCCACCAGCACCTCGTAGAAGGTGCGCAGCTCCACCAGCTTCAGCCCCGGTTCCACCTCTGCAGGGGTGGAGACGATGGCAAAATCCACCTCGCCGTTCTTTACTGCCTGCACTGCCTGGGGGGTGGAGTGGTTGGAAAGGCGCAGCCGGATGCCCGGGTACTCTCCATGGAAGGTGCGGAGCTTTTCCGAAAGATAGATGTTCAGCGCCGTCTCGGTGGCGCTGATGCTGATGGAACCGTGCTCCAGGGTGGCGCTGGCGCTGAGCTCTTCCTCGGCATCCTGGATCTGCACTGCCGCCGAGGCGATGCGGGAGTACAGCAGCTGCCCCTCCGGCGTCAGGGTCACTCCCCGGTTGGAGCGGATGAACAGCACGCAGTTCAGCTGGCTTTCCAGCCGGTTCATGGCGTGGGTGATGTTGGGCTGGTTGTTGCCCAGCACCCGTGCCGCCCGGGTGAAGTTCTGATATTTTGCCACATAATAGAAGATCTTGTAGTATTCCCAATCCACATACATGGGTACAGCCTCTCTTTCATATCAAAATCGTATCGTGACCATGTGCAGGATACTTTTTACACATTCTTTCTATGCTCGTATAATAGCACTGCAATGGAAAATTGCAAGAGGAAAATGAAAAAAGAAGGTATGAAGAAGTATGCTTACCGCAGTAACAGGCATCAACTGGGGCGATGAGGGCAAAGGTCGGGTCATCGACCTTCTTGCCGGAGACGCAGACATCGTGGCACGGTATCAGGGCGGCAACAACGCCGGACACACCGTCGTCACCGAAAAGGGCAAGTTCGTGCTGAACCTGTTGCCCTCCGGCATCCTGCACCCGGAGGTGACCTGTGTGCTGGGCACCGGGATGGTCATCGACCTGGACCACCTCAGCAGCGAGATGGATGCCATGGAGGCACGGGGGGTACAGGTGGGACCGGAAAACCTGAAGCTCTCCGACAAGGCAACCATCTCCATGCCCTGGCACAAGGTGCAGGACGGGCTGGAAGAGGACCGTCTGGCACGGAAGGGCGCTGCCTTTGGTTCCACCCGCCGGGGCATCGCCTACGCCTACAGTGACAAGTACCGCAAAAAGACCCTGCGTCTGGGGGACCTGCTGCATCTGAACGAAAAGCGGGTGCAGGACCGGCTGCGCACCATTCTGGAATCCAAGAATCTGGAACTGGCAGGCTGCTACCATCAGGAACCCATGAACTACGAGGCGCTGCTGGAGTGGTGCCGGATGCAGGCAGGCACCTTTGCCCCCTACATCTGTGACACCGGGGCATTTCTGCAGCAGGCGCAGCAAGCGGGCAAAAAGATCCTGCTGGAGGCACAGCTGGGCGCGATGCGGGATATCGACTACGGCATCTTCCCCTTTACATCCAGCTCCAACACCCTTGCCGCCTATGCACCGCTGGGAGCAGGCATCCCCAACTGCCGGCTGGACCATGTGGTGGGTGTGCTGAAGGCATATTCCACCTGCGTGGGCGCAGGACCCTTTGCGGCGGAAAACGCCATGGGAGAGGACTGGAACGAAAAGCTCCGGAAGGCGGGGGGCGAGTACGGCGCTGCCACCGGACGTCCCCGCCGGGTGGGTCCCTTTGACTGCGTGGCGAGCCGCTACGGGCTAAACTGTCAGGGGGCGGACAAGATCGCCCTTACCAAGCTGGATGTCCTCAGCGGCATGAAGGAGATCCCGGTGATCACCGGATACCGGCTGGAAGGGGAGCCGGTCCCCTGCTTTGATCCTCTGCAGGATCTGGACCGGATGGAGCCGGTGGTCACCATGCTGCCGGGCTGGAACCGGGATATCTCCGGCTGCCAAAGCTGGGAGGAGCTGCCCAAAGAGGCTAAGGCGTACGTGGAATTTCTGGAAGATCAGCTGCAGCACCCCATCCAGTTCATCTCCACCGGTGCCCAGCGGGAGAAGTTTGTGCTGAAAGGAGAATGGCTGTGAGACATTTTATCGAACCCGGCAGCTTTACCCTTACCGAGCAGCTTGCCCTGCTGGATCTTGCCGACCGAATGGAAAAAGACCCTGCCCCCTACGCCCACCTGTGCGATGGGCGGATCCTTGCCACCCTGTTCTACGAGCCCAGCACCCGCACCCGGCTTTCCTTTGAGTCGGCGATGCTGCGGCTGGGAGGCAAGACCCTTGGCTTTGCAGGGGCGCAGCTGTCCTCTGCCAGCAAGGGGGAGACAGTGGCAGACACTGCCCGGGTGGTGAGCAACTACGCCGATATCATCGCCATGCGTCACCCCAAGGAGGGTGCGCCCCTGCGTGCTTCCATGTGCGCCCGGGTGCCGGTGATCAACGCAGGAGACGGCGGGCACGCCCACCCCTCCCAGACTATGATCGACCTTATGACCATCCGCCAGCGCAAGGGGCGGCTGGATCATCTTACCATCGGTTTCTGCGGAGACCTGAAGTTTGGGCGGACGGTCCACTCCCTTACCGCCGCCCTGAGCCAGTTTGAGGGCAACCGGTTCGTGTTCATCTCCCCGGAGGAGCTGCGACTTCCCCAGTATGTGAAGGACGAGACCCTGACCCCCCTGCACCAGAACTACACCGAGACCGCCGACCTGGAGGCGGAGCTGCCCGGGCTGGATGTGCTGTACATGACCCGGATCCAGCAGGAGCGGTTTTTCAACGAGGAGGACTATCTGCGGTTGAAAGGCTGCTACCAGCTGGACGAAAAAATGCTGGAACAGGCACCCTCCTCCATGCCGGTGCTCCACCCGCTGCCCCGCATCGACGAGATCGCCCCGGACGTGGACAACGACCCCCGTGCCGCCTACTTTGATCAGGTCCACAACGGCGTTTACATCCGCATGGCGATCATCCTTGCCCTGCTGGGCATCCCGGACCCCCTCACCGGCAAAAAGGTGCTGCAGGATTGACCCCTGCGGTCCCTGCCGCAAAGAACGCAAAGACAACACCCCGGACGGGTCCCGTCCGGGGTGTTGTCTTTTATGGGGGACACCAAAAATCCCCGCCGGCAGAGGGAAGTGCCGACAGGGATCTTGGGAATGTCTCAGGCAGGACCGACAAGGGTCCTCAGTTCAGGTCAGTCGTCTGCGCTCTCGTCCAGATTGCCCAGCTTCTTGGCGTTCTCCACAACGGCGGGCACCAGCATCTCGGGCAGGATCTCGTAACGGGCAAACTCGGTGGTGAACCAGCCGCGACCCTGGGTGGTCTGACGGATAAAGGTGGTGAAGTTTGCCAGCTCAGAAAGGGGCACTTCGGCAATGATGGTCTGCAGACCGTCCTCGTCCGGCTCCATGCCCAGCACACGACCACGGCGCTTGGTCACATCGCCCATGATGTCGCCGGTGTTGTCGTTGGGAACATGTGCCTTCAGGGTGTGGATGGGCTCCAGAATAACGGGACCTGCCTCCGGCATGGCTGCTTTGTAGGCAAGCTTTGCTGCCATGATGAACGCCATTTCGGAGCTGTCCACCGGGTGGTAGCTGCCGTCCAGCAGAGTAGCCTTCAGACCTACCACAGGGTAGCCTGCCAGCACGCCCTTTTCGGCGGCAAGGCGGACGCCTTTTTCCACGGCGGGGAAGAAGTTCTTGGGCACGCTGCCGCCGAACACCTTTTCCTCAAATACCACCTGCTCGCTGTCGCAGGGCTCAAAGTTGATGATGACGTCACCAAACTGACCGTGACCGCCGGTCTGCTTCTTATGGCGTCCCTGCTTCTGGCATGCCTTGCGGATGGACTCACGGTAGGCGATGCGGGGTGCTTCCAGCCCGATCTCCACGCCAAACTTGTTCTTCAGCTTTGCCTTTACCACGTCCAGATGCTGCTCGCCCAGACCGCCGATGACCTGCTGATGGGTCTCGGCGTTGTTCAGGTAGCTCAAGGTGGGATCTTCTTCCATCAGACGTGCCAGAGCACTGCTGATCTTGCCTTCGTCGCCCTTCTTGGACACGGTGACTGCCATGAACAGGCTGGGCTTGGGGAAGACGGGGGCAGGCAGCTTTACCACACGGGAAGCATCGCACAGGGTGTCGCCGGTACGGGCGCTCACCAGCTTTGCCACAGCGCCGATATCACCGGCACCGATGCTCTCGGCTTCCAGCTGCTTTTTGCCAATGACGGTGAGGGGCTTGGAGATCTTTTCCACCTCGCCGGTGCGGGCGTTGGTCAGAGGCTCACCGGCGGTGACCTTACCGCTGATGACCCGCAGATAGCTCAGCTTGCCCACAAAGGGGTCTGCCACGGTCTTGAACACGTAGGCGGCGGTGGGCTCTGCCTCGGTGCAGTGGAGCTCCACCGGCTCCCCGGCGGTATTCTCGGCAAGGATGCTGCCGTCATGCTCCGGGCTGGGCAGCAGCTTGTGCATGTTGAACAGCAGCATATCCAGTGCCTGCTGGTTCACGGCGCTGCCGCAGAACACGGGGGTGATCAAACCGTCCTTGACGCCCTTGCGCATACCTTCCACGATCTCCTCGGTGGTGAAAGGCTCGCCGCCAAAGAACTTTTCCATCAGTTCATCGTCGGTCTCTGCGATCGCCTCGCTCATGGCTTCGATCAGACCCTGGAACCGGTGTCCGATGTCCGGCAGGTCCACCTGGATCTGCTTGCCGCCTTCGTACTTGAATGCCTTCTGGCTGAACAGGTTGATGTACACCGGGGTGCCATCGTCCAGCTTTGCAGGTACTACGCAGGGGCAGACGGTGGAGCCGAACTTGATCTTCATGTCCTCCAGGATCTTGAAGTAGTTGGCATTTTCCAGATCGCACTTGGACACAAAGACCATGGTCGCCTTGCCGTTCTTCCGCGCCAGCTGGAACGCCTTTTCTGCACCCACGGTAACGCCGCTGCGTCCGGACACGCACACCAGCACGCTCTCTGCTGCCCGGATGCCCTCGTACTCGCCTGCCTCAAAGTCAAACAGACCCGGAGCGTCGATCAGGTTGTACTTGATGCCCTGATACTCCACCGGCACCACCGAGGCAGACAGACTCGCCTTGCGTTTTGCTTCCTCAGGGTCAAAGTCCGAGATCGTGGTGCCGTCCTCCACACGACCCATACGCTCGGCAGCGCCCGAAAAATAGACCAGCGCCTCAGTAAGCGTGGTCTTGCCGCTGCCGGCATGACCGGCAATCAAGATATTGCGGATGTTGTTGCTTGCGTATTTCATATCGGTTTTTCCCTCATTTCCGCCGCACGGAGCATTCTCTCCGCTTTTGTGGCATATTTTACAAAGATAATACCACACTCCAAATGTTTTTTAAATATTTCGTTTGAATTTTTTGTCGTTTTCAACGCCAAACTTCCGGGCAGTGTTTTGTGCAATTTGCCCGCAGACGCTGGTTTTTATTGTAAAATTCACAGCGATACGATATAATAGGCAGGGAAACCCAATACCTTCCGCAACAAGGAGTAAAACCGATGAAACGTACAGATTATATCAATTGGGATGAATACTTCATGGGCATTGCCCTGCTTACCGCCATGCGCTCCAAGGACCCCAGCAGTCAGGTGGGGGCGTGCATCGTCAGCCCGGAAAATAAGATCCTCTCGCTGGGCTACAACGGTATGCCCATGGGCTGCGACGACGACGCCATGCCCTGGGAGCGGGAAGGGGAGCCGCTGCACACCAAGTATATGTACGTCTGCCATGCAGAGCTTAACGCCATACTCAACAGCGCCCACAACAACCTCAAGGGGGCACGGGTGTATGTGACCCTTTTCCCCTGCAACGAGTGCACCAAGGCGATCATCCAGTCCGGCATTGCCGAGGTGGTGTACTACAGCGACAAGTACCACGACAGCGATTCCAGCATAGCTGCGCGGTTCATGTTCCAGAAAGCAGGCATCCGCCTGACCCCCTACCATCCCAGCGGACGGCAGATCGAACTGGGGCTGTGACCTATTGACCTTCTCGGTCGGGCGTATTATAATAGAAAATACAGACCGCATAAATATGCAATTTTGCGTGAATAGAGAGGGAAGTATACAATGAGTCTGAAAAATCGCAGTTTTCTGAAACTTCTGGATTACACCCCTGCGGAGATCGGGCAGCTGCTGGACCTTGCCGCAGACCTGAAGGCAAAAAAGAAGGCAGGCATCCGCCACGATGCCCTGCGGGGCAGGAACATTGCCCTGATCTTTGAAAAGACCTCCACCCGCACCCGCTGCAGCTTTGAGGTGGCGGCGCACGATCTGGGCATGGAGGTGACCTATCTGGACCCCTCCGGCAGCCAGATCGGCAAAAAGGAGTCCATTGCCGACACCGCCCGGGTGCTGGGACGGATGTTTGACGGCATCGAGTACCGGGGCTACGGGCAGCAGATCGTGGAGGAGCTGGCGCACTACGCCGGCGTGCCGGTGTGGAACGGCTTGACCAACGAGTTCCACCCCACCCAGATCCTGGCGGATTTCCTCACCATCCGGGAGCACTTTGGACATCTGAAGGGCATCAACTTTGTCTATTTTGGAGACGCCCGCTACAACATGGGCAACAGCCTCATGGTGGGCTGCGCCAAGATGGGACTGAACTTTACCGCCTGCGCTCCCAAAAAGTACCAGCCCGATGCAGCGCTGGTGGAGCAGTGTCAGGCGATCGCCGCCCAGACCGGGGCAACGATCCGGTTTGAGGAGGACCCCGCTGCTGCTGCAAAGGGGGCAGACGTGCTGTACACCGATGTCTGGGTCTCCATGGGCGAGCCGGTGGAGGTCTGGGCAGAGCGGATCCGGGATCTGGAACCCTACCAGATCAACCGGCAGCTGATGGAGACCGCCGGTCCCAAGGCGGTGTTCATGCACTGCTTGCCCGCCTACCACGACCACAAGACCACCGTGGGCAAGGAGATGGGCGAGCGGTTTGGTCGGGACGCCATGGAGGTCACCGACGAGGTCTTTGAGGGACCCCAGAGCATCGTTTTTGACGAGGCGGAAAACCGGATGCACACCATCAAGGCAGTCATGGCGGCGACCCTGGGCTACGAGGGCTGACCGTTCCCCCTGCGTAAAACAAAGGGCGGGACCCGGTCCCCACCGGACAAAGCAGAAACCCCTTGACAGATGCCGCCCCGGGGCGTATCCTTTTGACAGAAAGGTCGCCGTGGGCGGCTTTTCTCAGAACTGATAGTTAGCCTGACCTAACTGCTGATCCGGTCCTTCCCGCCGGGAAGGGCGGGGACAGAGAAATAAAGATCCGGAACTGCCGGAATGGGACAAATCGTTCAGTATACAGAAAGAAGGTATAATTATGATCCAGACAACCGTAGAAGTAAGCGGCATGGCATGTTCCATGTGCGAGGCACATATCAACGACACCATCCGAAAAGCCTTTCCGGTGGAGAAGGTCTCCTCTTCCCACAGCAAGGGGAGGACCGTGATCCTTTCCAAGGAGCCGTTGGAGGAAAACGCCCTCCGTGCCGCCATCGAAGCCACCGGGTACCGGGTGGGAGAGATCCGCCGGGAGCCTTACGAGAAAAAGGGACTGTTCTCGTTTTTAAAAAGGTGACGGCACCGGGGCTGTTCTTATCAAACCCCGGCAGCTGCTCATACCAATTTTTGCACCGCTGCTGAACCATAAACCACAGGGGCTGCTGCACGGCATGTGCAGCAGCCCCTGTTTTGTATCCCAAGGTTATTTTTTGTGCTTTACGGGCTTTTTCTTCCGGACGCTGTAGCCAAAGGTGCCCAGCTTTTTGCCCAGAGCAAGGTATTCCCCGTGGCTGTAGACGATAAGGTCCGCCCGGTCCAGACAGAGCTTGCCGGTGTCGTCCAGCAGGCTCTCGTCCACATCACACGCCACCACCTGCGCAAGGAACAGGTCGTGGCTGCCCAAAGGGATCACCTGCGTCACCCGGCATTCCAGATTCACCGGGCTTTCTTCCAGCACCGGGCAGTCGGTCAGGACGCTGCCGGGGGCGGCGTGAAGATGGCAGGCGGCAAACTTGTCCACCTCCCGCCCGCTTTTTACGCCGCACCAGTCCACCGCCCGCACCAGCTGCTGGGTGGGCAGATTGATGGCAAACTGCCCACTGTCCTTGATGAGATGGTGGCTGTACCGCTCCGGGCGGACGCTGATGGAGACCATGCTGGGCTGGGTGCAGATGGTGCCGGTCCAGCCGATGGTGATAAGGTTGGGCTTGTCCATGCCGCCGCAGGATACCAGCACCGGCGGTTCCGGGTTAAGCAGGGTGCTGCCCCGCCAACTCTGTTTGCTCATCCGTGATACTTCCTTTCATAGGGTGCCCAGGTGCGCTCCGAGATGATGTACCGGGGTCGCGCCTTGGTCTCCATATAAATTTTGCCGATATATTCGCCGATAACGCCCAGACACACCAGCTGCACGCCCCCCATAAAGCAGACGATGCACACGGTGGATGCCCAGCCAGCCACCGAGGAACCAAGGATCGCCTGCACGATCGCCCAGATGACCCCGATGAAGCTGACAAAGCTCACCACCAGACCGGCGCCGGTGATGATGCGGATGGGCTTGTTGGAAAGGCTGGTGATGCCGTCAAAGGCAAGGGCAAGCATCTTGCTCAGGGGGTAGTGGCTCTCGCCGGCAAGGCGCTCGTGGCGCTCGTAGGTGACCACCTCGCTCTTAAAGCCCACCAGAGGCACCATGCCCCGGAGGAAGATGTTCACCTCCTTGTAGTCCGCAAAGCTTTCCAGCACCCGGTTGCTGATCAGGCGGTAGTCTGCGTGGTTGAACACGATGTCCGCCCCCATGGCGTTCATAAGATGGTAGAAGCCCTCGGCGGTAAACCGCTTAAAAAAGGTGTCGGTGTCTCGGCGGCTGCGGACGCCGTACACCACCTCGGCACCATCCAGATACTTTTTGACCATCTCGTCCATGGCGTTGATGTCGTCCTGCCCATCGCAGTCGATGGAGATGGTAATATCGCAGCTGCCGCTGTGCAGCGCCTCCATAAGACCTGCCAGCACGGCGTTCTGGTGTCCCCGGTTGCGGCTCTGGGAAATACCGATAAAGTGCTCATCCTCTGCGGCAAAGCCCCGGATCAGCTCCCACGTTTTATCCTTGGAGCCGTCGTTGACAAAGAGCACCCGGCTCTTGTCACTGACAAGCCCGGCGGCAGCAAGATCCCGGATCTTCTGCAGAAACATGGGGGCGGTGATAGGCAGCACCTGCTCTTCGTTGTAGCAGGGGATCACGATCCATAAAATCGGTTTGGACATAAAAAGAACTCCTTCCTGTTTCATAGGACCCCGGCAGAGGCGGACCGTCACTGCACCATCCGGCGCAGGGCGTCCGGGTCCAGCAGCTTAAAGCTGCATTTAAAGGTGTCCAGCAGCCCGTCCCGCTGCATCAGGCTCAGCTCCCGGGAAAGGGCACTGCGGTCGCAGTTCAGGTAATCTGCCAGCTGGATCCGGGAAAAGGGAATGCTGAAGGTCAGGCTGCCGGCACGCTCCGCCTCGCTGAGCAGATAGGCGCACACCTTGGCACGGAGGCTTTTGAGCACCAGCAGGTCGATGCGGCGGGAAAGGGAAAAATATTTGTCGCTGATGGTGCGCACAAGGTTCTGCACCACCTGCTGGTGGGCGGGGCTGCCGTCCGACAGCACCAGCCGCTGGTAGGATACCAGCAGCACCTCACAGGGGCACGCCGCCAGCACCGTCACAGGGCTGGCAAGGCTGGAGCCGCTGAGCACGTCCCCAAACACATCCCCGGGTCCCATGCGGGTAATGGGGATCCGCCCGCCGCCGGGAGCCGGGCGGTATGCCTCCAGCTCCCCGGTAAGCAGGATGCCTACCCGGTGGTTGGGCTCCCCAGCCAGCACCAGCGCTTCCCCCTTGCCGAAGGTACGCTGCACCGCCCCCAGCCGGGACAGCAGGGTGCATAGCTCCTCGTCGGTAAGACCGGAGAAAAGAGAGGTGGATCGTAACAGCGAAAGATAGTTTTTCATCGCAAATCTGTGAGAGACGGCAGGTTTCCCACAGTCCTCCTGAAATTCCGTTGCACAGGCAACGGTATTTTTACCCCTATTATAGTAAACTTAGACCCGCAAAGCAAATGATTTTGCAAATTTGCATTGTAAAATTCACACGGGGACCCCTGCATCTGCCCACAACCGGGCAAAAGGCGGGTCTCCTGAAGAAAGAGGAAGGTCTATTCTATGAAAAAATTTGTATCCCTGCTGCTGGCACTGAGCATGATGCTCTGCCTTGCAGCGTGCGGCGGCTCCGCAGGCTCTGCGGTTTCTGCCAGTACGGCGGTTTCCGGCGAGGCTGCTTCCAGTGAGGCTGCATCCAGTGAGGCGGCAGAGACCCTGTCCGCCACCAAGGCTCTGCGGATCGCAGGGCTGAAGGGACCCACCACCATGGGTCTGGTAAATCTGCTGTCCATGGAGCAGGCAGGCACCGCCGCCATGGACTACGACCTGCAGCTTTACGGCGCTGCCGACGAGATCGTGCCCCTGCTGATGAAGGGGGAGCTGGACATGGCAGCCATCCCCGCAAACCTTGCCGCCACCCTGTACCAGAAGACCGGGGGCGGCATTGAGGCGGTGGCAGTGAATACTCTGGGTGTGCTGTACATCGTGGAAAAGGGTGACACAGTGCAGAGCTTTGAGGACCTGAAGGGTCGCACCATCCTGTCCACCGGCAAGGGCACCACCCCGGAGTATGTGCTGCGCTACCTGCTCACCTCCAACGGCATGGACCCCGATAAGGATGTGGACATCCAGTATTGCAGCGAGGCAACGGAGGTCACCGCCCAGATGGCGACCATGGAGGACGCCATTGCGGTGCTGCCCCAGCCCTATGTGACGGCAGCGTGCCTGCAGGACGACAGCCTGCGGGTGGCGCTGGACCTGACCGAAGAGTGGAACAAGGTGGCGGGCACCCAGCTCATCACCGGCGTCACCGTAGTGCGTAAGGAGTACGCTCAGCAGCACCCGGACGTGGTGGCAGCCTTTCTTGCTGACTACGCCGAAAGCGTAGAAGACGCCAACACCGACCTGGACGGCACCGCCGCCCTGTGTGAGGAGCAGGGCGTGGTGGCAAAGGCAGCCATCGCCAAAAAGGCACTGCCGGCGTGCAACATCGTCTGCCTTACCGGCGAGGAGCTGAAAACCAACGCCTCCGCCTACCTGCAGGTACTCTACGACGCAGATCCCGCCGCCGTGGGCGGCGCACTGCCCGGCGAGGACTTTTACTGGACCGCCGGCTAAGCGCTTACAGGCATTTTACAGGACCGCTGTGCCGCAGACCGGCACGGCGGTTTTTTTGTACTATTTTGCCGTATTGCAATTGCTGCGGCAAAGGATTACAATGAGGGTGTATTTCCACAGTTCACCTTTACAGGAGGGATAACGATATGGCTTGTACGACTATTCTGGTGGGCAAGAACGCCTCGTATGACGGCTCCACCATGATCGCCCGCAACGATGATTCCGGGTCCGGGCATTTTACCGCAAAGAAATTTACCGTGGTGCATCCGGAAGAGATGCCCAAGGTGTACCGCTCGGTGCTCTCCCATGTGGAGATCCCCCTGCCGGAAGGAGCAATGCGCTTTACCGCCATGCCCAACGCCGTGGAAGGCAAGGGCATCTGGGCAGCCTCCGGTGTCAATGCCGCCAATGTGGGCATGACTGCCACCGAGACCATCACCTCCAACCCCCGGGTGCTGGGGGCAGACCCGCTGGTGGAATACCAGCCCGCACGAGGGGCAGAGCCGGAGGTGCCCGGCGGCATCGGAGAAGAGGATATCGTCTATCTGGTGCTGCCCTACATCCACTCTGCCCGGGAAGGCGTGCAGCGTCTGGGCAGCCTGCTGGAGACCTATGGCACCTACGAGATGAACGGCATCGCCTTTGCAGACGTGGACGAGGTCTGGTGGCTGGAGACTGTGGGCGGTCACCACTGGATCGCCCGCCGGGTGCCCGATGATGTGTATGTGGTCATGCCCAACCAGCTGGGCATCGACAGCTTTGATCTGGAGGATGCTCTGGGAGCACAGAAGGAATATATGTGCTCTCCGGATCTGGCAGAGTTCATCCGGAAGTATCATCTGGACCTGTCTCAGGACGGCTGCCTGAATCCCCGGGATGCCTTTGGCAGCCACGATGACGCAGACCACGTCTACAACACTCCCCGGGCATGGTACATGCTGCGGACCCTGAACCCCACCACCTGGGTCTGGGACGGGGAAAATGCCGACTACACCCCCACCGATGACGACCTGCCCTGGTGCATGGTGCCGGAAAAGAAGGTGACCCCGGAGGACGTCAAGTATGTGCTGTCCAGTCACTATCAGGGAACCCCCTACGACCCCTACCGCAGCTACGGCGACAAGGCAAACTGTGGGGCTTACCGGTCCATCGGCATCAACCGCAACGACTTTATGGCACTGATCCAGCTGCGCCCGGATCAGCCGGAGGAGTTCCGGGCGGTGGAATGGGTGGCATACGCCTCCAACGCCTTCAACACCATGGTGCCCTTCTATGCCAACGTGGATTCCACCCCGGCATACCTTGCCAACACCACCGGGGAGGTGTCCACCGACAACTTCTACTGGACCAGCCGAATGATCGCTGCCATGGCAGACGCTTCTTACAGCAAGTCCCTGTTCCATGTCGAACGCTACGAGGAGGCAGTGCTCTCCGGTGCCCGTGCCCTGCTGAACCAGTACGATGCAAAGCTTGCCGCCGAGACGGATGCCGCAAAGGGTGCCGCCCTGCGGGAAGAAGCAAACACCGCCATTGCGGAGATGCTCCGCAGCCGTGCGGCGGATACGCTGGATAAGGTGCTGTTTGAGCTGAGCAGCCAGATGAAGAACGCCTACTCCCGTTCCGACGCTTGAAAAATTTAAACTATGACAGGCAGAACGCCCCCGGTCTCCCGGGGGCGTTCTGCTGCGTTTATGAAGAAGTTTATCGTATGGAAGAGGATGTCGCTGTTATGCCTCGGTGTAGGTGCGCTTGAGCAGGCTCAGGAGCACAGCGCCCACCAGACTGCCCACTGCCAGTGCCACACAGTACAGCACCGGGTGATCCACCACCGGGAACACGAAGATGCCGCCGTGGGGAGCACGGAGACCGCAGCCAAAGACCATGGACAGAGAGCCGGCAAGGGCAGAGCCTGCGATGCAGCTGGGCAGCACCCGCAGGGGGTCTGCGGCAGCGTAGGGGATAGCGCCCTCGGTGACGAAGCACAGACCCATGACGTAGTTCACGATGCCGTTGCGCCGCTCATCCGGAGACCACTTTTTGGGGCAGAAGGTGGTAGACAGGGCGATGGCAATGGGAGGCACCATGCCGCCCACCATGACCGCTGCCATGACGCCATAATTGCCGGAGGCAAGTGCTGCGGTGCCAAAGACGTATGCCGCCTTGTTGAAGGGTCCGCCCATATCCACGCTCATCATGCCTGCCACGATGGCACCCAGCAGCACCTTGGAGGTGCCGCCCATGGCATTGAGCCAGTTGGTCATGGCGGTGTTGATCATGCCCATCACCGGGTTTACGGCGCACATCATGGCACCTACGATGAGGATGCCGCCCAGCGGATAGATCAGCATGGGGCGGATGCCGTTAAGGCTGGCAGGGAGCTTTTCGGTGATCTTTTTGAGGAATTCCACAATGTAGCCTGCGGCAAAACCGGCAAGGAGGGCGGCAAGGAAGCCGCCGGAGATGCCGGTGGTGCTGCCTGCGGCAAGGTCTGCAAAGTTTGTACCGTTCATGGCAAGGACGCCGCCGGCAAAGCCTACTGCCAGACCCGGACGGTCTGCAATGGACATGGCAATGAAGCCGGCAAGGATGGGCAGCATGTAGCCAAAGGCGGCGCTGCCCACGGTCTTGAAGAATGCCGCTACCGGGGTGTTCATGCCAAAGTTGGAGGGATCAATGGCGTAATCGTCCAGCAGGAAGGCAAGGGCGATCATGATGCCGCCGCCCACCACAAAGGGCAGCATGTGGGAGACGCCGTTCATCAGGTTCTTGTACAGGCTGCGTCCAAAGCTGTCCTTGGTGTCGGCGGACTCTGCCGCCTGAGCACCGCCCTCGGCGTGGTACACCGGCACCTCGCCGTGGACGATCTTTTTGATCAGCTCCTCCGGCTTGTGGATGCCGTCATCCACCCGGGTGAACAGCACCGGCTTGCCGTCAAACCGGGCGGTCTCCACCTTCTTTTCCGCCGCCACGATGATGCCATCGCAGGCGGCGATCTCCTCCCGGGTCAGGATGTTCTTTGCTCCGTCGGAGCCGTTGGTCTCCACCTTGGTGGGCAGACCCAGCTTGTCGCCTGCCTTTACCAGTGCCTCTGCCGCCATGTAGGTGTGGGCGATGCCGTTGACGCAGGCGGTGACTGCCAGAATGCGGTAGCCGTCCTGCGGGATCTGCTGCTGGGTAAAGCTCTCGGAGCCGAACTGCTCCTCCTCCTGTGCGTCGATGAGGTCCAGAAACTCTGCCGGGGTCTTTGCCGCCTTCAGCTTTTCCACAAAGTCTTCGTTCATCAGCATCTGCATCATCCGTGCCAGCATGTCCACATGGAGGCTGCCATTTTCCGGGGCGGCAATGGCAAACAGCAGGTCGGTGGTGCCGTCATCCTCGGGGTTGTACTGTACCGGCTTTGCCAGCCGCAGGGCGGCAAGGCTGGGGCGGGTGACCACATCGGTCTTGGCGTGGGGCACCGTGATGCCGTTGTCCACATAGGTGGAACCCTCGTCCTCCCGGGCGTACAGTGCCTTTTTGTACGCTTCTTTATCGGTGATGTTGCCGTGGGTCGCCTGCAGTTCCACCAGACGGTGGAGGATCTGGTCCCGGTCTGTAAGGGTCTCGTCCAGTGCAATGGACTGTGCGGTGAATAATTCGGTGATGCGCATGGTGGGTTCTCCTTTCCGTATCCTCTGTATCAAAGCTGCTTCAGCAGTTCGTCGATCTTTTCCCGGGTGGCAAGCCCCAGACTGAAGGCGGTGGCGCTGCCGCAGGCAGTGCCCAGCCGCAGGGCGTGGAGGAAGTCCCCGGTGCTCTGCCAGCCGGCAACAAAGCCTGCCACCATGCTGTCACCGGCGCCTACGCTGTTTACCACCTTGCCCTTGGGGCAGCCCATGCGGTGGACCGTGCCGGTCTCGTCCAGCAGCAGCGCTCCGTCTCCTGCCATGCTCACCAGCACGTTCCGGGCACCCTTCTGCTGCAGGGTGCGGGCGGCGGCAATGATCTCTTCGTCGGTGGTAAGCTCCTTGCCCAGAATCTCACCCAGCTCGTGGTTGTTGGGCTTGATGAGGAAGGGGTGGTAGGGCAGCACGTTCACCAGCAGGTCCCGGGTGGCGTCCACCACGGTGCGCACCCCGTGCCCCTCCAGCCTTGCCAGCAGTTTTTCGTAGGTGTCCTGGGGCAGGCTCTGGGGGATGCTGCCGGCAAGGATCAGGATATCCTCTGCCGTGAGCCGGTCCAGCTGCTCTTCCAGCCGGTGCATGGCATCGGCGGGGATATCCGGTCCGGCACCGTTGAGCTCAGTTTCCTGCCCTGCCTTGATCTTGACATTGATGCGGGTCATGCCGTTTTCCAGATGCACAAAGTCGGTGCGCAGTCCCTGCGCCGCCAGACCCCGCTCCAGCCATGCGCCGGTCTCACCGGCAACAAAGCCCAGTGCCACACTCTCGCAGCCCAGCTGTGCCAGCACGCCGGACACGTTGATGCCCTTGCCGCCCAGCACGCAGTCCTCTCCTTTGGCACGGTTCACGGTGCCTACTTCCAGCGGCGTGTCCAGCCGCACAACGTAGTCGATAGCAGGATTGAATGTTACTGTGTAGATCATACTTCCGTCTCCTTTACCAGTGTGTACTGCTTGTATTTGGGGTTGGGGCAGCGGTTGGTCAGGATGGCTCCGTTGTGGAGGTCGGTGATCACCGCCGGGCAGATGCGGGCAAACTTGGCGTCATCCACCAGGAACCATGTCTCCCGTGCCCGGTGCACCACCGCCGCCTTGACGGCGGCTTCCTCCGGGTCCGGGGTGGTAAAGCCTGCCTCCAATGCCACGCCGTTTGCCCCCATGAATGCCTTGGTGAAGTTGTACTGCTGCAGGCTGCTGACCGCCGATGCTCCTACGATCGCCTCGGTCTGGGGACGCAGCAGCCCCCCGGGCAGGAACGCCCGGCAGCCCTTCTGGGCAAGGATGCGGGCGTGTGCCACGCCGTTGGTGACGTAGTTTGCCCGGAGGGCGTCTCCCTCCAGCGCCCGCACCAGTTCCAGGGTGGTGGAGCCTGCGTCCACAAAAACAAAATCTTCCGGGCGGATCAGCGCCGCCGCAGCGGCGGCAATGCTGCGTTTCTGGGGCACTGCCAGTGCCTGCTTTGCCTCCATGGTGGGCTCCTCGGCGAGAAAACGGCTGTCCGGCAGGGTGGCACCGCCGTGGACCTTTACCAGCTTGCCCAGCCGGTCCAGCTCGGTGAGGTCCCGGCGGATGGTGGATTCGCTGGCATCCAGCGCCTCGCACAGCTGCTGCACCGTGGCGGCGCGCTGTTTATTCAGCAGATCAAGGATCATGCCAAACCGTTCTTCTGCTAACATGAGAGATCCTCCAGTCTGGTGGAATGTGATTGACTTTGAATTGTTTTGGTGGATTGCATCTTTATTATACCAGAAATTCAGTCAAAATCAATCACGTTCCAGCAATTTCCGTCAGACATGCCGCCAAAAGAAACCTCGGAATTTTGTGCATCCTTTACAAGAACTTGGATACAATAAAACAGAGGGCACCCCGACACAGTGTCAGGATGCCCTCTGCAGAAAAAGCATCAGATATAATCCGAGATGTAGGGGATCTTATGGAACAGCACATCGTCCAGCCGCTCCACGGCGTCCTCTCTGCCTTCGATGCGCTCCAGCTCAAAAAGACGCTCTGCGGTCTTGTAGCCCAGCAGCAGGGTGGAAAGGGTGCCGATGCCCATTTTAAGGTGGTACTCCGCCGGAGCGTCGGTGAGCTGACAACTGCCGTCGGCAAACCGGACCCGGAAGGTGCGGTCATTCCAGGGCAGCAGGCTGTCGGAGATCTCCAGCTCGATGCACAGCTCGCCGCCGTCCGGGTCGCAGGGGTAATCTTCCAGAAAACCTGCCACGTCCACGATGCGTCCCATGGCGTAGGGGCGGATGGTCTCCTTGATGTCGCCATCGTCCATCTCAAAGGCAATGGGCTCGCTGAAGTAGGTGTTGCCGTGGACCTCGTCGATCATGGAATCGTGGGCGTGGATGTACTCCCACAAGCCTTTCTGCGCCTCTCGGTTCAGGTAGATCATTTCCTTGATGTGCATGATGTCGTTTTTGATCAGGTACACCATGTAGCCGCAGGGCTTGTCTTTTACATTATAATAGACCGCCACGTTGGTGTCGTCCTCGTCCCAGCGCCAGTATTCCTCCCACGCCAGCGCATTGCGGAACAGGCACCCGTGGGTGATGGCGGCAAAGTGGGAGTGAAGCTCGTGAAACTCGGTGTTGTCCCAGCTTACCCGGCGCACATAGCCCGGGGCGGAGACCTTGGTGGGGATCTGCCGGTCCTTGATGTTGTAGGAGATCTTGTTGGAGATGATCTCCCAGCCCAGATGGTGGTACAGGGGGATGGAATAGGGATACAGCAGGGCAAAGCTCTTGCCCTCCCGGTGCATCTGGGTCAGACCCTGGATCATCAGCCGCTTCATGATGCCGTTGCCGGTGTACTCCGGGTAGGTGCACACACTGGTCACAAAACCCACATGGTACACCGTGTCGTAGATGTTCATTTTCAGGGGATAGACCGCAAATTGGGACACAAGGCTGTCACCGTCAAAGCAGCCCAGCACATCCGCACGCTCCAGTACGGGGAATTTGGACTGCTTGATCTCATCGTCCTTCCAGCCGGTGGCGGTAAGCTCTTCTTCGGTGACCTGAAAGGTGTACCGCAGCAGGGCGTTATACTGGTCCAGATCGTCGGTCTCCAGATAACGCATGGTATAATTTTCGGCGGGATTCATGAAAAACTTCCTCTCTTCTAAAAAGACAAATGCCGAACAATTTTATTATACACCCGGGGTATAAATGCGGGCAAGAACCATTTTCACAAAAAAACGGGGTCCAAAGGGGGCAAAACAGCGCATTTGCTGGAAAAAACGCTGCGCCGCCCCTTTTGCATTGCGCCGGGTTTTTGAGTGTGGTATACTGTTCCTGTTATGTAAAAAAACCGGTCCAGCACCGGTGTGGGTGAACAGGAAAAGGAAGTTACCATGAAAATAGGATTTGACAACGACAAATATCTTGCGATGCAGTCTGAGCATATCCGCGACCGCATCCGGAAATTCGATAACAAGCTGTATCTGGAATTCGGCGGCAAACTGTTTGATGACTACCACGCCTCCCGGGTGCTGCCGGGCTTTCAGCCGGACTCCAAGCTGCAGATGCTGCTGCAGCTGAAGGAGCAGGCAGAGATCGTCATCGTCATCAGCGCCGAGGATATCGTCAGCAACAAGATCCGGGGCGACTACGGCATCACCTACGATCTGGATGTGCTGCGCCTGATCGACGCATTCCAGGGAATGGGGCTGTACGTGGGCAGCGTGTGTGTCACCAAGTACACCGCAGCTCCCGAGGTGGAGGCATTTGAAAAGCGGCTCAACGGTCTGGGCATCCGCACCTTCCGCCACTACAAGATCGCCGGTTATCCCAACGATGTGGCTCGGATCGTCAGCGATGAGGGCTACGGCAAAAACGACTACATCGAGACCCAGCGCCCGCTGGTGGTCATCACCGCCCCGGGTCCCGGCAGCGGCAAGATGGCAGTGTGCCTTTCTCAGCTGTACCATGAATACAAGCGGGGCATCAAGGCAGGCTACGCCAAGTTTGAGACCTTCCCCATCTGGAACATCCCCCTCAAGCACCCGGTGAACCTTGCCTACGAGGCGGCGACCGCAGACCTGAACGACGTGAACATGATCGACCCCTTCCATCTGGAAGCGTACGGCGTCACCACCGTCAACTACAACCGGGATATCGAGATCTTCCCGGTGGTAAATGCCATGTTCGAGCTGATCGCAGGCAAGAGCCCCTACAAGAGCCCCACGGACATGGGCGTCAACATGGCGGGCAACTGCATCGTGGACGATCAGGTCTGCCGGGAGGCGTCCCGCAAGGAGATCCTGCGCCGGTACTTCAAGTGCCTGTGCGAGCAGAAGATCACCGGCACCACCAAGGAGAACGAGCGCTACAAGCTGGAGCTGCTGCTGAATCAGGCGGAGATCAGCGTGGGCACCCGGGAGGTGGAAAAGCAGGCGCACGCCCGGAGCCTGAGCACCGGCGGGGCACCGGCTGCTGCCATTGAGCTGTCGGACGGTGCAGTGATCACCGGCAAGACCGGACCCCTGCTGGGTGCCACCGCCTCGGCGCTCATCAATGCGCTGAAACATCTGGCAGGCATCCCCCAGGAGACCGACCTGATCAGCGCCGCCTCCATCGAGCCCATCCAGACCCTCAAGACCAACTATCTGGGCGGCAAGAACCCCCGGCTCCACACCGATGAGATCCTTATTGCCCTGTCCAGCTCTGCTGCCAGCAACGAGCTTGCCGCCGCAGCTCTGCACAAGCTGCCGGAGCTGAAGGGCTGCGATGTCCACTCCACCGTGCTGCTGTCCGGCGTGGATACCAGCACCCTGAACCGTCTGGGCATGTACCTGACCTGCGACCCCGTCTACGAGGAAGAGGATCGCAAGTACCACAAGCAGTAAAAATATCCCGGGCAGGGGGCAAGGTTTGCCGCCCTGTGCCGGAAAAGCAAAGTCGCCCTGAGCAGTGCAGGCTGCTCAGGGCGATTTTTTTATCTGCTTCCCGGCGGGGAACTGGCGCTGTTCCGGAGCCGGTGGGGGATAGAGGATATCCGGGAAAGATCAGTTCTGAGTGTTGGACTCCGCCTTCATGGCGTTGTAGCCGACGAGCACGGTCCACACATAAGCACAGGTCTTGGGGATCATCAGCATACCGATGAGGGGGTTCACGTCTGCCCACAGCACCACGGGGATATAGAAGCCGAAGCTCAGCACGATGGTGAGCCACATCCAGCGGAATGCCTTGTCGCCGTGGTCCTTAGCACTGCGGTAGAACAGCACGATGATCAGCAGACCCAGCAGAGCAAAGGGAATGTTGCGCAGGATGCCCCAGGTGAGGGGAGTGTGGTTGGTGAGCCACTGGTTCTGAGGCATCATGCACAGCACCACACGGACGGCAGACAGGGCGTATACGGCGATGGTCACGTTCTTCTGACCCTCTACCTGATAGCGCTTACGCCAGACGTAGTACAGCAGGACATAGAACACGGTCATGGTGATGGAGGTGATCCACTTGCCCAGACCCAGAGGAACGGCATAGTTTTCCAGACCGGTGGTGCACAGGGCGAGGGCGCGGGGCACCAGATGGAAGGAATCGCCTGCACCCAGCACCACTGCCATGAGACCGAACAGCTTGAACTGAGAGCCGCTCTTGCTGCCCCGGATCATCCGGATGCCCACAGTGAGGACGGTGACGAGATAGAAGATATCAAAAACGGTTTCGATGATTGCACGCATAGGTTTTTGCTCCTTTTGGTAATGGAATGAGGGATGGTCTATGGGAACAGGATGGTCAGATCCTGCAGCACCCATCAAGCTGAACGATGTTCACTTTTGGGCTCAAAAAACTCCCACACTTCTGTGGGATGTTTTTTAGTAGATGGTCCGGGTGACGATCTCCAGCACCGCAGAAGGATCAAAATCCTGCTGCACCACAGCGGAGAGCATCAAGGAAAACAGGACGCCAGCAAATTTTTGAGGTGTAAATTGCTGGTCAAAAGCATCGGGGCGGACCTTGGGGTCATGGGTCAGTACCATGCACAGGGCGTCCAGAATGTGCTGCCATGCCTGCCGCATCTGCTGCTTGCCGTCTGCCGTGTCCTGCCGTACAAAGCCCAGAGCGTGGTGGGTAAAGAACCCGGGGTACCGCTGGCAGCCGTACTCCAGCTGCCTGTACATCCACCGGACACAGGACAGGGTGTCCTGAAAGACGGCTTCGTCCTCCGGGCGGTGGAAGATATCGTTCCAGATACTTTCCACCGTGGCACTTACCAGCTCGGTCTTGGACTCAAAGTAGTTGTAGATACAGCCCACAGAGACCCCGCAGGCAGCAGCCACCGAGCGGATGTTGACCCCTGCCCAGCCGTTTTGCTGGATAAGCTCCCGGCTGACTTTGAGGATATTCGATTTTGATGTTGCCATTGGATTCATTGGATCACCTCAACATGAACGCTGTTCACGATGCGCATTATAGAGGTTTTTCTGCCGTTTGTCAAGGGCTTTTTTAATATCTTTTTGAATTTTTTAAAAAAGAAAAAGTCCGGACCAGCGGCAGAACTGCCGGTCCGGACAGAGACGCAGAAAATGACGGAAATGCTCAGCCCTGCAGGGGCATGATGCTTTCCGGCGGCGCCCACAGGCATCGGGGCGGCAGGGGCGCGGGGGCAGAAAGAGTGGTTTTGCTCACCTTCCACCACAGCTGCTCCGTACCTTCCGGCGGGGAGCAGATGAAGTTCCAGTCAAAGGGGTTCTCGCTGGTGGAAAGCGCCTTTACCGGGATGGAATTGGGGGTGCCCGGGGGGCAGGGGGCAAGGTCGTGGGCACGGATGCCTACGGCGGTGCAGCCTTCCGGTACCGGCAATGTCAGCGTTACGGCGGCGTTCCAGCCCGTAAGGCGGACGGTGTGTGCATCCAGCCGGGTACAGGGCAGGATGTTCTTGCAGCCGGTGAGCCGGGCGGCGGCGACGCTGCCGGGGTCCGCAAAGACCTCCTTGGTGGCACCGGTGCGCAGCACCTGCCCCTCGTTGAGAATGATCATATCCCGGCACAGCCGGTACGCCTCGTCCCGGTTGTGGGTCACCAGCAGGGCTGTGCCGGCAAAGTTTGCCAGCAGGCTGCCAACTTCGCCCTCCACTTCTTCCCGCAGGTAGCTGTCCAGTGCGCTAAAAGGCTCGTCCAGCATCAGGATACGGGGTTTACCCACCAGAATGCGTGCCAGTGCAGTGCGCTGCTGCTGCCCGCCGGAGAGCTGGGCAGGGTACCGTTTGGCAAGGGATTCCAGACGCATTGCCTTCAGCATCTCGGTACAGGCGGCACGGCGGGCGGCAGGGTCTTTTTCTGCCTTCAAGCCGCAGAGCAGGTTCTGCTCCACCGTCATATTGGGGAAAAGGGCATAGTTTTGAAACAGCAGCCCTACACCCCGCTGCTGAGGCGGCAGGTCGATGTGCTGCTCACTATCAAAAAGCACCCGCCCGTCCAGCAGGATGCGCCCCCGGTCCGGTTTTACGATACCGGCGATGCACCGCAGGGTCATGCTTTTGCCGCAGCCGGAGGCACCCAGCAGGGCGGTGGAACGGTTGCCGGCGGCAAAGTCTGCCCGGAGGGTAAAGCCATCCAGCTTTTTTTCGATGTGCACTTCCAGACTCATTGCCTGCCACCTGCTTTCTGCTTTTTTTCCAGCAGGTTCACTGCCAGCAGTACCACCGCCGAGATGACGATATCCACCATCACCCAACGCAGGGCGCCTGCCTCATCGTTGGTGCGCCAGAGCTGGTAGACGGTGGTAGCAATGGTGGCAGTCTTGCCGGGGGTGTAACCGGCGATCATACTGGTGGCGCCGTATTCTCCCAGCGCTCGGGCAAAGGCAAGGACGGTGCCTGCCAGAATGCCCTGACGGCAGGCAGGCATCCGCACCCGCCAGAAGATCCAGGTGTTGGACTGTCCCAGCGTCTGCGCCGACCACGCCAGAGTTTCGTCAAAGCTCTCAAAAGCACCCCGGGCAGTGCGGTACATCAGGGGAAACGCCACCACGATGGAGGCAAAGATGGCGCTGTACCAGTTCATCACAAGCTTTACCCCAAAGTGCTGCATAAAAAAGACACCCAACGGGCGCTTGGCACCAAAGAGCAGCAGCAGGAAGTAGCCCACCACCGTGGGGGGCAGCACCATGGGCAGGGTGAGCAGAACGTCCAGCACACCCTTGACCATCCGGGGCAGCCGTGCAATATAGTAGGCGGCAAAAATGCCAAGGAAGAACACCGCTGCGCAGCTGATAAGGGCGATGCGCAGGCTGTTCCATAAAGGATACCAGTCCATAGGCGGTCCCTTTTATACGGCGCTGAAGCCCACGCCTTCAAAGACGGTCACAGCCTTGTCCGTCTGCAGATAGGCGAGGAACTCTTTGGCAGCCTCGGCGTTGGGGGCGGTCTTCAGCACGGCAGCAGGGTAGATGACCTGACCGCACATCTCCTTGGTCGCCTCGTCCACCGGGGTGAGACCGGCGCTGTAGGCGTCGGTGCAATAGACCACACCGGCGTCCACGCTTGCCTCGGTGATCTGGGTGGTGACTTCCTTCACGTTGGAACCGTAGGTGATGACACCGGCAGCGGCAAGAGCCTCCTCGTCCAGACCGTAGTAGGCAAGGATCTTCTGGGTGTACTGCCCCACAGGCACATCGCTGTTGCCCATGCAGAACAGGATGTCCTTTGCCTTCAGCTGCTCGGCAAGTGCGTCAAAGCTGTCGATGCCTTTGTCGCTGCCTTCCGGCACGCAGAGAACCACCTTGTTCTCCAACAGGTTTACCCGGCTGTCGGCGTCCACAAAGTCCAAGCCGTCCTTGTTCACCTCGGCGGAGGCGGTGATGTCCAGCTGGTTCATCTGTTTCTGACCGGCGGAAATGAACAGATCGCAATCTGCGCCCTCCTGGATCTGGGTCTTCAGGGTACCGGAGGAGTCGAAGTTGAACCGGAAGGTCACCCCCGGGTTCTCTGCCGAGTAGGTCTCGCCGATGGCGGTGAGGGTCTCAGTGAGGGATGCGGCGGCAAAGACGATGAGCTCCACATTCTGGGCGGCTTCCGAAGAAGCGGCGGCAGAGGAAGCAGTAGAAGACGCCACGCTGGATGCAGAGCCGCCGCAGGCGGTGAGGGCGGCAGCAGCGCCTGCGATACCGGCAGCGGCAAGGAAACTCCGACGGGAAATGCGATGCTCGTTCATAATGTATGGCTCCTTGTTCTATCGAAAAAAGATTTATTTCTGCGTGCCGTAAGGATACGGAACGGGAAACCTTATTTCCGGGCGCACTCGCCGTCCAGACCGGCGGCGATCCGCACCCCGTGCTCCAGACTGGGCAGGATGTACTCCAGATCCTCCTGCACAGCCTTGGGGCTGCCGGGTAGATTTACGATAAGGGTCTTGCCCCGCAGCACGCTGACCCCCCGGCTCAGCATTGCCCGGGGAGTGATGCTGAGTCCGTGGTACCGCATTGCCTCGGCGATGCCGGGGGCGTTGCGGTCTGCCACGGCACAGGTGGCTTCCGGGGTGATGTCCCGGGGAGAAAAGCCGGTGCCGCCGGTGGTGAGCACCAGATTTACCTGTCTGCCGTCTGCCATCCGAATGAGCTGTGCCTTCAGTGCCCGCGCCTCGTCCGGCAGGATCATGGTCTCTTCCACCACATAGCCTGCGGCGGTGAGCATCTGAGCAATGAGGGGACCGCTCTTATCCTCCCGCTCCCCGCGGCTGCCCTTGTCGGACAGGGTGATGACGGCGGCACGCAGAGGCGGGTTCTCCAGCGCAGGCAGCATGGTCACCTGATCCCCCACATGGATCTCGCCGCCGATGATGACCTTGGCAAACACGCCTTCCCGGGGCATGATGCACTCGCCGGTCTGCTGCTTGATGATGCAGTCGTTGTGGCACTCTTTGCCGATCTGGGTCATTTCCAGCACCACGTCCCCGATGGCAAACCGGCTGGTTACCGGCAGGTTGCGGAAGTCGAAGCCCTCGATGACCAGATTTTCGCCAAAAGCGCCATACTCCACCCAGATCTTTTTGCGGAAGGCATCGATCTTTTCGGCGCTGAGCATACTGACCTGACGATGCCAGCTGCCCCCGTGGGCGTCCTCCAAAATGCCCCACTCCGGGGTGAGAAGGGCGCTGGGCACCTCGGTCTTTACGGTGCCCCGCTTGGGGCTGGTGCAGATTGCCAGAAGTTTACCCATGTTTTTATCCTCCAATGCGATACATGCCGCGGGTAGCGGGCATGGAACGGTCTTCAAAATGATGTTCCCGGGGCTTGGACCAGATGGTCTCCCGGATGGCGGTCAGCAGTTCCTGATCTGTTGCGCCGCTGCGCAGCAGTGCCCGCAGGTCGCAGCCGGTCTCGCTGGCGAGGCAGGGGCGCAAAAAACCCTGACTGGTCAGCCGCACCCGGTTGCAGGAAGCGCAGAATTTGCCGTGGACTGCCGCAATAAAGCCGATGCTGCCTTGCCAGCCCGGTACGGTGTAGTACACCGCAGGACCGTCGCCCAGAGCGCAGCCCTGTTCCGCAGGCAGGGGAGCAAGGTCTGCCCACCGGCGGGCAAACCGCTGCCGCAGCTCCGGACCGGAGATGCAGGGCATTGCCGCCCCGTAGCCAATGGGCATCATCTCAATGAACCGCACCTGCAGGGGGTGGTCCTTTGCCAGAGCGGCAAGGTCCTCCAGCTCTGCCTCGTTGACCCCAGCCTGGGGCACGCAGTTCAGCTTTACCGGCAGTCCGCTTTCCAGCGCTGTGCGGAGCCCCGCCTCCACGGCGGCAAAATCGTCCCGGGCGGTGATCTGCCGGAACACCTCCGGGCGCAGGGTGTCCAGACTGATGTTCACGCTGTCCAGCCCTGCGTCCAGCAAGGCGGGCAGCTGGTCTGCCAGCAGCACGGCGTTGGTGGTCATGGTGACCCGGCGGATGCCGGGAGTCTCCTTGAGCCCCGCCACCAGCTGCGCCACGTTCTTGCGCACCAGAGGCTCCCCGCCGGTGACCCGCACTGTGTCGATGCCGCACTGGGCAAACAGGGCAGCCAGCCGCAGGAATTCTTCGTGGCTCAGCACCGCCTCCCGCTCCAGCTTTTCGACTCCGTCCGGCATACAGTAGCGGCACCGCAGGTTGCACAGGTCGGTCACCGACAGCCGCAGGTAATGGATGTTGCGGTGGTAAGCATCAAACATAGCCGCCCTCCGCCCGGATGTAGTGACCGCTCTTGCCGCCGGTCTTTTCTACCAGATGGATCTCGCCCAGCTCCATGCCCTTGTCTACCGCCTTGCACATGTCGTAGATGGTGAGCAGGGCGGTGGAAACGCCGGTAAGCGCCTCCATCTCCACTCCGGTGACACCGCTGGTCTTTACGGTGCACAGTGCCTCCACTGCCTGTCGCTGGGGCAGCAGCCGGAACTCGATGCCCACCTTGGTCAGGGGCAGGGGATGGCACAGGGGGATCAGCTCGCTGGTGCGCTTGGTCGCCATGATGCCGGCGATCCGCGCCACCCCCAGTACATCGCCCTTTTTGACGGTGCCCTTTTCCACGGCGGCGTATGCCTCGGCGTTCATGGTGATGATACCGTGGGCAGTCGCCTCCCGGGTGGTGACGGGCTTTGCGCTGACGTCCACCATCACGGCGTTGCCGGCGGCATCAAAATGTGTCAGATTATTTTCATTCATGTTTTTTCACCTTAGTAAAGCTCTATGGGAATCAATTTTAGTAGCTTGACTTGGAGCAAAAGCCTTCACCCCTTGGGGACAGATTTCCCCCGACCGGGGGAAAATGTCGCACAGCGACAAAAGGGGGAACAGGTGGATGCGAACGCAGTGAGCAGACGGATGAGGGGTAATTGCCTGCAAGCTGCTGCTTGTCTGCGCCCTCATCAGTCACCTGCGGTGACAGCTTCCCCCGTCCGGGGGAAGTCTTTCCTCAAAGGGAGAGCCCTTGGCAGTCCGCGCAAAGTTCATCTCTTTGCCAACGCCTCTCCCTCTGGGAGAGGTGGCAGTGAGCGAAGCGAACTGACGGAGAGGGCGAGCAAGCTGAAGTTTCAGCAGTGTCCAAAGCCGCAGTTGGGCCAATGGCATACTTCGCAGTTCAGGCACAAGCCCCCCTCTCCCAACCGGGCAATGTCCTCGGCGGTGATGGGGTCGTCTGCCAGCAGACGGGGCAGCAGCAGGTCAAAGATGGTGCGCTTGGCGTACATGACGCAGCCGGGCAGACCGCATACCGGCACACCGTCCAGATAGCTCACCAGGAACATGGCGCCGGGCAGCACCGGGGCACCGTAGGTGATGATCTCCGCCCCGGTGTTCTTGATCGCCAGAGGGGTCCGGTCGTCGGGGTCCACACTCATGCCGCCGGTGGTAAAGATCAGCTCACAGCCGGCTGCCTTTGCCTCCAGAATGGCGGCGGTGATGCCGGCGGGGTCGTCGTCGCAGACCCTGTGGAAGGTCATCTCACAGCCGTAGACCCCCAGTTTGCCCTGCAGGATGGGGGTGAACTTATCCTCGATGCGTCCCTTGAACACCTCGCTGCCGGTGGTGATGATGCCCACCTTTTTGGGCTGCATAGGCAGCACGTTGAGGATGGGTTCCGGTCCGGCGGCAGCCTGCATGGCGTCCATCTTTTCCTGCTCAATGACCAGAGGGATGATGCGGGTGCCTGCCAGCTTCTGTCCTTTTTTCACCGGCAGATCCCCGTGGATGGTGGCGATCATCATTTGAGGGGTGCGGTTTACCGCCAGCAGTGCCTGCCGGTTGATCTTCAGCAGACCGTCGCAGTCTGCGATCAATTCGATCTTGCCCTCCTTGGGCTGGGTGCCGTGGATGTTTTTGCCAGCCGCTGCCTTGTACAGCAGGGCGGCTGCCTCGTCCTCGTGGAGGATGCCGGGATGCTTTTCCCAGATGTAGAGGTTCTCTTTGCCAATGGACAGCAGCACCGGGATGTCCTCCGGCTGGATCACATGTCCTTTGCGGAACCGGGCGTCCTTATACTCTCCCGGAATGATCTGGGTGATGTCATGGCAGAGCACCTGCCCTGCTGCGTCTACAGTACGGATCAGTTTCATAGAATATCTTCTCCTTACAGCGCAGGCATCTGGGTCTGGATCCAGTCGGCAAGCGCAGAAATATCGTTCAAATCAAAATCCGCCCCGGGAATATCTCCCACCACTGCCAGGGGCTGGAAGGACACCGGCGTGTCGGAAATGGCGCTGCGCACCACTTCGATCTTGGACCAGCCGCTGGACTTGAAGCCTTCCAGCAGCACCAGGTCGTAGCCATGGCGTTCAAACAGGGCAAGCAGGTCCTGTTCGGTCAGGCGGAATTCCTCGGTCAGCAGATACCGGGTGCCGGAGAATACCGCCACCCCCTGAGCACCTGCTTCCCGCAGGCGGTAGCTGTCGGTGCCGGGTACATCCGGGGTAAACTGGTGTCCGTCATGCTTGATGACCCCCACCTTCAGCCCCCGGCTCCGCAGCACCGGCAGCAGCTTTTCCAGCAGGGTGGTCTTGCCGCTGTTGTGGACACCGCTGACCGCCAGCACCGCCGGGCGCTTCAGCTCCAGCGTATCTGCCAGTTCCTGTTTCTTTTCACTGTACAAAGCAAAGCACCTCCACTTCTGTGCCGGGTTCCACGGGACCGGTGCCTGCAGGCAGTTCCACCAGGCAGTTGCAGCCCATCATGGCGGACAGGCTGCCGGAGGAGTGGACCTCGGTGCTGCCCTCTCCGGGGAGAGTGACCCTGCCGCCCCGCAGGGTGCCCCGGAGGTAGCGGCTGCCCTTGCTGGACTTGGAAAAGCCGGTGGTCAGGACGCTGCGGCAGCGCAGGGGGATGCAGTCCTCCTCCCGGCGTCCGGCAGCACGGAGCAGGGCAGGGATGGCGTACTGTTCCAGGGTGGCGGCGGCGGCAAAGGGGTTGCCGGAAAGGCAGAACACCAGCCGGTCTGCCAGCGCTGCCGCCAGCATGGGGCTGCCGGGCTTCTGTGCCACGCCGGTGATGAACAGCTCGGCGTTGAGCTGTTCCAGCACCACCGGCAGATAATCCTTCTGCCCTACCGACACGCCGCCGCTGGTGATCACTGCATCGCAGTCCTGCAGCAGCTGACGGATCCGGCAGGCGATGGTCTCCGGGTCATCGGAGCAGTGCTGCCGCCGGACCTTGAAGCCCAGCTGCCGCAGCCGGGCGGCATTCTGGATGCCGTTGGCATCGTAGATCTTGCCGGGAGCCCAAGGCTCACCGGGGGCAAGCAGCTCGCTGCCGGTGGCAAGGACCCCCACCGTGAGGGGACGGTACACCGGTACCTGAGTGTAGCCCTGTCCTGCCAGCACGCCCAGATGTGCCGGGGTCAGGGTAGTGCCGGCAGCGGCAATCACCGCACCGGCGGCAACGTCCTCACCCCGGAATACCACGTTCTGGTTTGCCCTGACGGCGGCGTAAAGCCGGACGGTGTCCTCACCGCTGTCGGTCTGCTCCTGCATCAGGACGCAGTCCGCTCCCTCCGGCAGGGGGGCACCGGTCATGATCCGGGCAGCGCAGCCTGCCGGCAGAGCCGCCGCCGGGGCGTCTCCGGCATAGAGCTTCATCACCACCGGCAGAGTCACCGGGGTCTCCCGGCTGGCACCGGCAATGTCCCCGCTGTGCAGGGCGTAGCCGTCCAGAGGGCTGCGGTCAAAGGGAGGCTGGTCCATCCGGGCACAGAGGTCCTGAGCGGCAATGCGGCCGCAGGCATCCTCCAGGGGCAGGGTCTCCACAGCGGGTGCAGGCAGGCGTGCTGCCGCATCCAGTGCGCAGCGCAGCGCCTGTGCAGGGGCGCAGAAAGGCTGATTCATAGTTACATCCTCCAAAACCCCGCCTGCCCTGCCTGCTATGGCTCAGGCGGGGCAAGGGGGGATATTCTTATTTCATAAAAGGCAGGTGAAAAAGAAGCGGAGACGTTTTGACCGAAAATCAAAACGCCTCCGCAGAAATATCTTCACGGGTCCGGCGGCGGCAGCTTGCAGTCTGCCACGCCGGTGGGAAACCCCAACGGCGCAGCCTTTGCAGCGGCGGCTCCCGGCGGGAATTTCCTGTGAAGATGGGAGGAGTTCTTTTTTTCAAATTGCAGCGTTTCTTCTGCGGGAAGGCGGTAGGGTTTCCCCCGCCACCCTTGAATGCCGTTCTGTGGAACCTTGGCATTGCGGCGCGGTGTCAGTGCCCGTAGGGTTTAGACACCTTTGCTCAAAGAAGCTCTTGTACCCTGATTCTATTGTAATTTTAGTCGCAGAACTCGTCCACGTCGCTGATCGCTTTGGCGTAGCGGCGGGTGAGATGCTGGGTGGAGAAGAGGAACCGCTCGTTCTGGTTGTTGGTCAGTTCCTCAATGTCGGCATACTCCGGCTTTTCCTGCATGGACTTCCAGGTCTGCTCGATGACCTCCGGGGAAAGACCGTAGGGGGAGCGCTGGAAGTACTTCAGGGGGGTGGCGCTGGGATAGATGCGGGCGTTGAACCGCACCATCTCGGCGAACATCACACACAGGTCCTTGTCCTCAATGAGCTGGGCGATCATGGCGTAGTTATCGCTCATATTGGCGTTGGAATAGTAGTAGGTGTCCTTTGCACCCTTCCGGGTAACGATGTCGGCACATTGGGGGTCTGCAGGCATCTGTGCCAGCAGCTCATCGGCATTTTCCACCTCGGTCAGCAGCAGGGCGTGAGGGGTCAGCATGGCTGCCGCAGAGCGGGAGCGGATGTAACCGGCAAGCTCCTGTGCAGGGGTCAGCTCCGGCAGTTCCGGAGCGGTCTTGGTGGGCTGATCCGCAAAGGGATCGTTTTCTGCCTCCGGCTCACCGGCAAGAAAATCCAGCAGCTCCGGCTTTGCCTCATCGGCTTCCGGGACGGCGGGGGCATCGGGAGCAGCGGGAGCAGCGGCGTCCGCCTGCTTTGCAGCAAGCTGGGCGGTCTCCCGCTCCACTGCGGCAATCACGTCCTCGCCGGTCTTGGCGGCACTGCCGTCAAAGGTGCTGCCAGTCTCTTTCAGGCGGCGTGCCGTCTCGCTGGCAGCATCGATGTCAAACACCTCAGCTTTGGGCTTTTTCTTGGCGGCAAGCTCTGCCTTCTGCAGTTCCAGAACCGCCTGCTCCGGGTCAACGGTGCTGTCCACGGTGGTGGTGTAACCGGGTTTGCGTCTGCCAAACAACATGAAGATCGTTCCTCTTTCTGTGGGATTTTATTCAGCGGCTGCGGTGTTCTGGGCGTAGATGCCGCGCTTCTCCAGATCGTCTGCCATGTCGGCAAGGTCGTACTTCTCCAGAGTCTCACGGGTGGGCACACCGGTGGTGCGGTCCCAGCCAAAGACGTCGTAGAACAGGTCCTTTGCCTTTTCCATGTCGGCACGGTCCAGCTTGGTGGTGCCTTCCTCAAATGCCTTGAAGTCGGGCTCCTTATCAAAGACCCAGTCGCAGATGGCATCGTGCTCCTGACGCAGGTTTGCGCTGCCGCAGTTCTGCTGGAAGCTGATGGCGGTCATGACACGCAGCATCTGGGTGATGCGGGCGCCGTCTTCCTGCAGACCAGCCTGGGTGTAGGTCTCGCCGGTAACAGCGGTCATAAAGTCTGCCTGCAGATCCAGGTCGCCGTGGTAGTTGCGCTCCTTGGAGGGAGACTGGGTCATGGGCCACATCCAGTTGCACAGGGTGGCGGAGTCGTGGAAGTTCTTGTCGTTGACGCAGTAGGCGGCAAGCTTAGCCTTGTTCTCGTTGATGGGAGTGTAAGCCTTTGCCTTGTCGTAGCAGCCTTCGCCAAAGAAGTCTTCCATGACCTTCTTGGTCACCTCGTAGGGTGCGCCGGAACCGGTCTCGCAGACGATCTCGTGGATCATGCAGTCACGGTTGTAGACCAGGTTGTACAGCATACCCACCTGCCATGCCTCAGCAGGACCGTGGTGGTTGGGGAAGCCGTTGTACACCAGGTTGGAGTTGGTAGCGCCATCGGTGCGGTCCAGCCAGCTCTTGGGCAGGTTGAACTTTTCCATCATGGCAAGGGTGCCCTTGGCGATGACGGACAGGTCGCCCTCGCCGTAAGCCATGCGGCGGATCAGCTCCACTTCCCAGCGGGGATCGCCCGCCTTTTCCCACTTCCAGGGCAGGGAATCGTACTCAGCCTCGCTGATGTACTTGGTAGCCTCTTCACGGGGCATACGCAGGATCCACTGCAGGTCGCGGTTCAGGTTGCCGTAGTTGTCCCACAGACCCATGTCGTCCACAGCGTGAGACCATGCCAGGTTGATGACCATGGTGCCGTCGCCTTCGTACTTGAAGTCGTGGACGCCGTCCGGGTACACGCGGGTGCCGTACAGCACCGGCATGCAGGTGTTGGAGTTGTGGGTGGGCAGGTCGTAATCTGCCAGGGGATCCACATCGTACTCGGTGTAGCAGCGGATGGGGCAGGAGGAGCAGCCGCCGTTCTTGACGGTGTACTCAGCTGCGGGAGCGCCGAAGTCAAAGTAGCCCTTGAAGCAGCGCAGAGCCACCTTGTTGATATCGTTGTAGGGCTGCTCGCCGGTGTCCACGGGACCGCCGGGAGCCTTCTTCCACATACGACCGGGAGCGCCGGACCAGCGGTTCTTGCCGGAGGTAGCGCTGTACTCTGCCCAGCTCTGGGGCTGTGCGGGCACGTTGTGGTTGTTGTTGCCGCCGATCAGGTTGCCCATCATGTAGTTGGACAGCTCCAGCACCTTTTTGGGGTCAGCCACCTTGACGCTGCCGGTGCCGCGGATCGCCAGACCCTTCAGCTTCTTGTTGCCCATGGCAGCGCCCAGACCGGCACCGCCGGAGTTGCCAAAGCTGGTGTTCAGAGTGGAGTAGTCCACCAGGTTCTCACCGGCAGGACCGATGGAAGCGGTCTCGAACTCGCGACCGTTCTGCTCCACCATCCACTTGTTGGCAGCAAAGGTGCCCTTGCCCCAGATCTCGCTGGCGTCCTCCAGAGAGACCTCGCCGTCCTCGATGCGCAGATAGACGGGCTTTTCGGAGATACCGCTGACCACGATGCCGTCGTAGCCGGCATACTTCAGCATGGAGCCGATGTGACCGCCCATGTGAGCGTCGACGATGGAGTTGCCCTTGGACCAGGTAGAACGGAAGGTCACGTTCATACGACCCGAGCAGGGCACGCCGGCACCGGTCAGAGGACCGACGCCAAAGATGACCAGAGCCTTTTCGTCGTAGGGATCCAGGTCCATGGGAGCTTCTTCGTACATGATGCGGTATGCCATACCCATACCGCCGATATATTTATGGTACTTTGCGTCGTCCTGGGTGGTGATCTCGCCGGTGGTCAGGTTGACGCGCAGGATCTTACCTGCCCAGCCATAACTTTCAGCCATTGTAGTTCCTCCTTACAGATCCAAGTATGCAGCCTGTGCTGCGCTGGTGACGGAATCCCAGTCCACAATGGACAGAGCTCCGGAGGGGCAGCCTGCCACACATGCACCGCAGGCGATGCACTTGGAGGACTTGCCGGTCTCGGGGTTGACAGTGGGCATGTGCCAGGGGCAGGCGTCATGGCAGGCGCCGCAGCCGATGCACTTGTCGGTATCCACAACACGGATGCCGCGGCTGTCGGTGGTGATCGCCTTCTGGGGGCAGGCGTTGCCGCAGGCGGGATCCTCACACTGACGGCAGGTGTCCGGGAAGTAGACCCAGCAGTTGTCCGTACCGGACAGCAGACCGTTGCCGGCACCGTCCAGATTCAGACGGCGCTGGATCTTGACGCGGCTGATGTAAGAAGAGCAGACGCCGTCGTTGGTCAGGGTGCAGTTGATCTCGCAGCGCTGGCAGCCGGTGCACAGGTCTGCGTTGACCACCAGCAGACCCTGAGGCAGTGCCCAGGTGGCAACTGCGCCGGAGTCTACCTGCTGCTGAGAGCAGCCGAACAGGGACAGCATGGATGCGGAGAGGGTGAGCCCTGCAAGGCTCTTGCCCGAAATTTTCATGAATTGACGGCGGGTCATGTCAGCCGTCAGGAAATCAGTTTTTGCCATAGGTTCCATTCCTCCGTTGAGGTCACTCTGCGCTGAGGACCTGGGTCACATAGAAATACGAGTTGTTGACGATGTTGGTCACAGCCGCCGAGGTAATGGTAGCGCCGGAAAGGGCGTCCACCTCGGTCAGGTCTGCGCTGACGGCACCGGCTGCTTCGCCGGTGGTGGTCAGGTCTGCCTGCTCCAGACGGATCTGAGCCTGCTTTTCTGCGGACTGATCCGCAAAGGGAACAGCCATGGGCTCGCCGTCCCGTGCGCTCTTGCTGAGATCTGCTGCGTACAGCTTGCGCCGTGCCACTGCCTCTGCACTGGAATCCAGCGGCGGGGGCAGCTCATCGTCCAGCGGCTCACCCTTCAGTGCCGAGAAGGTCAGACCCGCCTGGTACATCTTGCGGGTAGCCTCCGCCTCGGGAGAGGTGTCGGAGAGGTTCCACTGTGCGGGATCGAAATCCACTGCGGCAGCGGGCTCCTCAGACACGGCACCGGCAGCGGCGTAGGCGGCACCGGTAACGGGGTCCGTTACGGTGTAGCTCTTGCCAGCCAGTGCAAAGGGAGCAGCGCCCTGATATTGGGACGTGAACGCCGGGTCAACGCACTGACCGCCAAGGCTCTCGGTCTCTTCCTGGGAGAGGATCTCCACAGCCGAGACATTGCCCTGGGCATCAATGGTCACAGCAGCCTGCACATCGCTTTGGAAACCCTTCTGGGTGCCCTCCACACGGTAGCTGCCGTCGCTGAGCTGATACACTGCGCTGATGCCGTAGGTGGCTGCATCCGCCTCCGACACCGGCAGCAGAGTACCGGCAACCGTGGTGCGTGCGTTCTGCACGGACACCAGACCCACCGCCAGAGCGATGGTCGCAACGCCCATGGCTGCGTAGCCCGGCAGCCGCTTGCGCCACAGCGGTACGGGCGCAAACGGGTTGGTTGCCTGCTTCATGTTATCACCTGCCTGTTTTTTTATTCCGCCGGGGAAACCCCCGGACAACAGTTGAGGCCGCTCTGGCTGCTGCAACAGCGGAGCGGTCTCTTCGTTAATATCTTATCATGATGCCGTGGAGTATGTCAATCCAAACCACCATGTTTTTCCGTTTTGCAACCATTTATTTTGTCGATACTGTTGAATTTTTGGGGAGTTTCTGTCCGCATATCAGCTGCAGACCATATTCCGCCGCAAGCTCTGCAGATTGCACCGTGGGCATGCTCTTGCTTACCAGCACCGGCACCCCGGCACGGATCGCCTTGCGCACCATATCCAGAGGCACCCGCCCGCTGGTGTACAGCACACATTCTGCCAGCGGCACCCCTGTCAGAAGGACGCTGCCCACCGCCTTGTCCAGTGCGTTGTGGCGCCCCAGGTCCTCGCAGGAGACAAGGATCCTGCCCTCGTGGAGCACAAAGCAGCTGTGCACCGCCCGGGTGGCACGGTAGCCGGGCAGACCGGCGCTCATGGCGGCGGTGAGGGTCTCCAACCACTCCGGACGCAGAGCGAGAAAGGGGACCGGGCGCAGGGGCACCGTCTCCACCGGGCTGCCCAGGGGGAGGTTGTCAGTGCAGCAGCTGGACACCTCCTGAGCGGCGGCGCTGCGTGCCGCCAGCGGGCGGCGCAGCTGCACGTGGATCTTTGCCCCCTCCGGGCAGACGGCGATCTGCTCCACCTCCGCCGCCGAGGTGATCCACCCTTCGGTCAGCAGCCGCCCCAGCGCCAGCTGGGGCAGAAGCTCCGGCGAGCAGACCACCCGGAAGGCAGGCTGCTGGTTCACATAGATCACGGCGGCGTGCTCCACCGGCACACAGGCTTCGGTGCCCTCCGGCAGCCGCAGATCGGCATAGCTCGGCTGTGTGCCAAAACGGTCGGTGATCTGCAGGGGACTTGCGTTGAACTGTTCCATAAAAAGTACCTTACTATATATTGAATACACAAATTGCAGAAGGATAAAACCTACAGCAAAAACATACCGGCTCTGTGGCAAAATGTCAAGAGGGAGAAAGCAGTTTGCCTCCGCTGCAAAAAAATAGACTCCATCCTTTTGAAAAAGCAGCTCTCCATCTCGGTGCCCACCGTGTACCGCTGCATCAAAAAAGCGGACGCCATGGAAGGGTGACCCGAACCCCGGGAAAGACAAATGCCCGTCGCAGTACGCTTTGTACGCCGGCGGGCATTGCTGTTTTGTGACGGCTCCCAGAGAAGGCTTTGGTGGAAATGCACGATTTTACAGGAAAATAATTGGTGAAAAGTCGGTATTGCAATATACGGAATTTTGTATTATCATAGGGATGGATGATGAACCGGGTCCTCCGGGGCATGGACCGGGTGTGAGAGAAAAGGTTTTCCTACGGGAATAGGGAAAACAGCCGGACACATAGATGTGCAGGTGTGCCGGAAAAGGGAAAAGAATATGTTAAACAAGAATCTGTTGCAGAAATCAGGGCTTGCGACCCTGCAGGTTGCGCAGATCCTGGCACAATTGGAGCCGGGGATGCGGATCCCGACCGTTACCGAATTGAGCGAACAATGCCAGATGGCGCGGGGCAATATCCAGATCGCGCTGAACAATTTAAAGCAGAACCGTGTGATCCAACTGGAATCCCATGGGCAGAACGGCACCATCGCCACAGACATTGACTATGTGGCAATGGCACGCTACTGCAGCAACACCAACCTGACCTGTGTGATGCCCATGCCCTACGGCTTGCGCTATGAGGGTCTGGCAAGCGGTCTGTATGAGGAACTGAACCAGAAAGGGGTAACCGGAGCGATCGCCTTTATGCGTGGCTCCGGCTACCGTCTCGCCTGTGTGGAAGAGGGACGATTCCACCTGTGCGTTATGAGCCTGCTGGCGTTTGAACATTACCAGCAGGAGGGAAAAGAGATCCAGCTGGTCGTGGCGATGGGTCCCCACAGCTACGTGGAGCAGCACCGGGTCTTTGTACGCCCGGACTTTACCGGCAACTGGGAAAATTGCAAGGTGGGTCTGGACACCTCCTCGGTGGACCAGGAACTGCTGACCCGCATCTGCTTTGCAGATAAGCCGGTGCAGTATGTGCCCATTATCTATAGTCAGCTGGTGCCCTTCCTCCACAACGGTGTCATTGACGCAGGTGTGTGGAGCGCAGATATGCTGCCCAAGGAGCTGCGCTGCTACCCCATGCCCTGTCTGGATGAGCAGGAAAAGGACACCATAGCGGTGCTGGCGTGCCGTAAGGACGACAACATCACCGCCCAGCTGGTGCGCAAGATCCTGACCGTGGACCGGGTGGAGGACATCCAGCGCCGGGTCATGGAAAAGAACCTGATCCCCCGCTACTAAGACGGGATGCGAAGAAACGGGACATCTGCACTGCGCAGGTGCAGATGTTTCTTTTGGAGTGAAAATACAAAATATTGTATAAAATATTTTGTGTTATAGAGTTTATTTTCCCAAGGCGATACCCCAAAAAAACGAAGCACGAAGACACACAAAGAAGGAGAAACCGAAATGAAAAAGATCTCTCGTCGCAGCTTCCTCGTCGCATCCGGTAAGACTGTTGGAGCCTTTGCAGCCGCCTCTGCCTTTGCAGGCTGCGCAAGCCCGGAGCAGGCAGAGAACTGCCTGCGTCCCTCCGCCATGCCGGTGAAGACCGACGACCGTCTGGCAGCCATCGACGCCATTGTGGAGAACTACATGGGTCAGGGCTTTTTCCCCGGTGCCACCATCGTGGTTGCCCGGGGCGGCAAGATCGTTTATGAGAAGGCATACGGCTACGCCATGCTGAACGATATGGGCGTCCGCCTCAGTGACCCCCGTCCCATGGAGCTGGACACCATGTTCGATCTTGCTTCCTGCACCAAGATCATGGCTACCACCCAGTCCATCATGAAGCTGTACAGCGAGGGCAAGATCGATCTGGATGCCACCGTGGCAAGCTACATCCCGGAGTTTGCAAAGAACGGCAAGGAGAATGTGACGGTCCGCCAGCTGCTGACCCACACCTCCGGTCTGCCCCAGTGGAAGGCAATGTTCCTGTACATCAACAAGGACAAGTCCAAGGTGCTGGATTACATCTGCAACTGTGAGCTGATGTTTGCCCCCGGCGAGGAGAAGTACAGCGACCTGGGCTTCCAGATGCTGGGCTTCCTGGTGGAACGCATCACCGGTCGTGACATGGACGAGTACGCCAAGACCGAGATCTACGAGCCTCTGGGACTGAAGCGCACCACCTATATGCCTCTTGCCAGCGGCTTTGCCGCCGAGGATCTTGCCGCCACCTCCTTTGGCAACCCCTACGAGTACGCCATGGTGGACGAGATCGATCACCCCGGCTTTGGCTACGACTGCACCGAGGATCTGGATGCCTTTGGCAAGTTTAGCGGCTGGCGCAACTACACCCTGGTGGGCGAGTGCAACGACGGCAACGCATGGATGGCAAATGGCGGCGTGGCAGGTCATGCCGGTCTGTACTCCGATGCCGAGGATCTGGCAGTGCTGTGTCAGGCAATGCTGAACGGCGGCATCTACAAGGGCGTCCGTCTGTACAAGCAGGAGGTCATCGACCTGTTCACCAGCGAGCAGAACGGCAAGCCCTCACGTGGTCTGGGCTTTGAGCGGGGCTCTTCCTTTATGGGTCGGGGCGACCGTCACTATGACGCCTTTGGTCACGCCGGCTTCACCGGCACCCATGTGGTCATGAACAAGACCAACAAGACTGCAGTGGTGTTCCTGACCAACAAGCAGAATGTTGGCTTCAAGCCCAACTCCATGTCCTACTACAGCCCCTACAGCTGCTGCGGTGAGATCTGCGAGCTGGTGTGGAACATCTTTGGCTCTGAGGCTCCTGCCCAGACTCTGGCAGATAAGATCAGCGCCTGGCTGTAAATTTTAGCATAAAGAAACTGGGAGATGTCAGATATGGATTTTGAACCGAGATTGTCGATCCTGCGCACCGCAGGGATGTTATCAGATGAAGATTACCAGAAAGTGCAGGACGTGATCCGGTATTTTCGGGAGAAATACGATCTGACATTGACAGAGGAAAATGCTTCGTCCATGGTCACCCACCTGTGCGCTGCGCTGGGTCGTATCCGGCGGGGCGAGCCGGTGGAACCGCTGGACGAGGAGGTATACGAGGAGACCATGCAGGAACCCACCTTCCCTCAGGCGCTGGAAATGACCCGGGGTCTGGTGAAGGAGGTCCTGCCGGGTCTGCCGGAAGACGAACAGAAGTTTTTGACCATGCACATCGGAGTCCTGCTGGCACAGCCGTGACAGCATTGACGATATAAACCCGAGACGAAAGGAGGACTACCCTATGAAGATCGTAGTAGGTGGTCAGATCGACAAACAGAAAGTCTATGACAGCATCAAAGGCATCGTAGGCGACCGTGCATCGGTGGAGATCAAGGACGACATTGCGGCGGCAATGGCGGTCAAGACCGGTCAGGCGGATTACTACTTTGGTGCCTGCAAGACAGGCGGCGGCGGTGCGCTGGCAATGGCGATCGCTCTGCTGGGCATGGGCAGCTGCGCTACCGTGTCCATGCCGGGCAAGATGCTCAGCGAGGAAGAGATCCTTGCACAGGTCAAAGCTGGCAAAAAGGCGTTCGGCTTCACCGATCAGCACATCGAAAAGGTCGTGCCGATCATTCTGAAGGGTCTGGGCTTCTGAGCCTGCCCGCAAAATAAGGAGGAAAACATATGGAAACCATTCTGCGTTATATCATTATCGCAGCAGTCGGCGCACTGGCGTCGATCCTGGCAAACCAGAGCATCGCCGTGTTCAACGACGGTCTGCGTCCCGTTCTGCCGGAGTATCTGGAAAAGCGCATGGACCGCAAGGCTCTGGCAGCCACCAGCTTTGCCATCGGCTTTGGTCTGGTCATCGGCTATGGTCTGCCCACGTCCATTGCCGCCAGCATCATTCTGATCCACTGCATCCTGCTCACCACCGATATCATCGGCACCTGGTGCCCGGATACCAAAAAGGGCATGATCCTGTCCGGCGTCATCGGCGCTGTGTACGGCGTGGCTCTGCTGTTTGGTCTGCAGGTGATCATCGACCTGTTCAACATGCTGCCGGTGAACTTCCTGGGCAGCCTGGGTCAGGTGTCTACCGGCATCACTCTGGCATTTGCCATCTTCCCGGCTGTCACCGTCGCCCTGCAGTTTGGTGCTGCCAAGGGCATCATCACCGCTGTGGTCACCCTGCTGGTCCGTCAGGTCGTGGAGACCTACGGCAAGATCGCTCTGGACGCAGAGCATACCATCGCCCTGAACAAGGACGGCATGGCGCTGCTTGCCGGCATGATCATCATGCTGGTGTTTGCTGCAATGGATAAGGAAGGCAATGACCAGAACTCCAACGAGATGCTGACCCAGATCTTTGCAGACAAGGTGGCACGCATCCGCAAGTATATGCCCATTCTGGCGGTTATGGGCGGTCTCATTGCCGCAGGTACCAGCATGAAGATCATGGCTGGCGACCCCATCAGCCTGGGTCTGCTGGCAGACGGTGACCGTGTCAACGCCGGTCTCACCGCTCTGGCACGTGCCATCGGCTTTATCCCCCTGGTTGCTACCACCGCCATCACCACCGGTGTCTACGCTCCCGCAGGCATGACCTTTGTGTTCGTCATCGGTCTGCTGATCCCCAACCCCTTCCTGGCTCTGATCGCAGGCGCTGCCTGCATCTGCGCAGAGATCCTGCTGCTGAACGTCATCGCAAAGGGTCTGGATAAGTTCCCCGGCATCAAGCGCTGCGGCGACAACATCCGTACCGCTATGAGCTACGTCATCGACATCGCCCTGCTGATCGGCGGTATCCTTGCCGCACAGGCAATCATGCCCAATACCGGTCTGTTCATCATGGTGGCATTCTGGTGCATCAACAAGTGCAGCAAGAAGCCTCTGGTCTCCATGGCTGTTGGTCCTCTGGGCGCTATCCTGGTGGGTCTCATGGCAAATGTGCTGTACCTGCTGACTCTGTACACCCCTGCCGGCTAAATAGTTGAGTTTACGAGCGCCTCCTGACTCCGTGTCAGGAGGCGGCTCTGGTTAAAAAACTGTACAGGAGGCAAAGGTTTTGAAACTTCCGGAAAAGATTCTGTATGCCCACGAGCATATCACCATTGACCTGTCCGGTCCCAAAAAGAACCTCGACTGCCGTCTGGACGACTTTGACGCCACCGTGGCTGCCTACCGCCGTCTTGCACAGCAGGGGCTGGTCTGCATCGTGGACCAGACCAACCGGGGCATGGGGCGGGATGTGACCTATGTGCAAAAGGTCGCCGCCGCCGTGGGGGTGGAGGTCCTCCACGCCACCGGCTACTACAAGGAACCCTTCCTGCCGCCGGAGTGCTACACCCTGACGGAACAGCAGCTCTGCGACATCATGGTCAAAGAGCTTACGGAGGGCATCGGGGACACCGCCGTCCGGGCACAGCTCATCGGCGAGATCGGTACTTCCAAGGAGATCACGGATCCGGAGGCAAAGGTGTTCCGTGCAGCGGCACGTGCCCACGCCGAGACCGGTGCCCCTATCTGCACCCACACCACGCTGGGTACGCAGGGCATGGAACAGCTGGCGATCTTCAAGAGCTTTGGGGTGGACCTGAGCCGGGTGGTGCTGAGCCACATCGACCTGTCCGCCGATCTGGACTACATGAAGCGCCTGCTGGATCAGGGCGTAAACATTGCCTTTGACACCATCGGCAAGAACAACTACCAGCCTGACACGGACCGTGCAAAGTGGCTGAGCGCCCTGTGCAGTCAGGGCTACGGCAAACAGATCGTCATGAGCATGGACATCACCCGCCGCAGCAACTTTGCGGACCGGGGCGGTGTGGGGCACAGCTACCTGCTGGACACCTTTGTACCCATGGCATACGAGGCAGGCGTGCCGGAGCATCAGTTCGAGGATCTGCTGTACCGCAATGGTCTGCGCATTTACAAAGGGCAGAACTGATTGCCCGGTTCAAGGAGAACGACTATGAAAACCTATCCCTTGCATTCCATTCCGCTGGAGCAGGCAAAACAGCTTCAGTTCAAGGCGATCGACGCTGTGACCCGGCATTTCCGGGGGGAAGAGGTCCTCTCTCTGGGAGATCTGGGTGTGGTAAAGGGGCTCAACAAGCCCCGCTGCACCCAGAAGGTGGAACAGGTCTTTGCCGACACCTTTGACGCTCCGGCAGCGCTGCTGGTGCGGGGTGCCGGCACCGGTGCCATCCGCTGGGCGCTTACCGCCTGCATGAAGCCGGGGCAGACCATTCTGGTGCACACCTCTCCCATCTACCCCACCACTCAGGTCACCATGGACTCCATGGGTCTCAAGCCTCTCCGGGCGGATTTCAACGATCTGGACCAGCTGCGGGCGGTTTGCGCCGAGCACCGGCAGGAGATCCGGGGCGCACTGGTGCAGCTGACCCGGCAGAAGCCGGAGGACAGCTACGACTACAAGGCAGTCATTGCCGCCATCAAGGAGGTGCTGCCTCAGGTGCCGGTGATCACCGATGACAACTATGCTGCCCTCAAGGTGGATGCCATCGGCTGTCAGGCGGGGGCGGACCTGTCCACCTTCTCCTGCTTCAAGATCCTGGGACCCGAGGGGGTAGGCGTGGTCATCGGCAGCAGAGAGCTGATCGACCGCATCTACAAGATGCAGTACTCCGGCGGCAGTCAGGTGCAGGGGCACGAGGCAATGGAGGCAATGCGGGGGCTGATCTACGCCCCGGTGTCGCTGGCGATCCAGAGCGAGGTAAACGAAGAGCTGGTGCGCCGTCTGAACGCTGGGGAGATCCCCGGCGTGAAGAACGCCTTTCTGGCAAACGCCCAGAGCAAGGTGCTGCTGGTGGAGTTTGAACAGGAGATCGCCGAAAAGATCCTGGAGGCGGCTCCCAAGTTCGGCGCAGCGCCCCACCCGGTGGGCAGCGAGAGCAAGTACGAGTTTGCTCCCATGATCTACCGGGTCAGCGGCACCTTCCGGGCGCAGGACCCCACCATCGAACACCGGATGATCCGCATCAACCCCATGCGCAGCGGTCCCGACACCATCCTGCGGATCCTGCGTCAGTGCGTGGAACAGGTGCAGGAAGGCTGAATCACTGGAAAATACGAGAAAAAGGAGAGATGCCCTGTGTTTTTGAGAGCCGTCATGGAGCGCAATCGACCACTGGTAAGGCTGGGCATTGAATGGCAGCAGAAGGGCGTGATCCTGCCGGACACCTATCTGCTGGACTACGACACCATCGTGGACAACGCCCGGCAGATCAAAAAAGCCGGGGATGCAAATGGCGTGGAGAACTTCTTCATGCTCAAGCAGATCGGTCGCAACCCCCTGATCGCCCGGGCGCTGACGGAGCTGGGCTTTGGGGGTGCGGTGTGCGTGGACTTCCGGGAGGCACTGACCATGGTCGCCCATGGCATCCCCATCGGAAACGTGGGGCATCTGGTGCAGGTCCCCCGTGCCGCCCTTGCAAAGATCCTTGCAGCAAAGCCCAGGATCGTTACCGTCTACTCGCTGGAAAAGGCGCAGGAGATCAGCACGGTGTGCGCCGGGCTGGGTCTGCACCAGAAGCTGATGCTGCGGGTGCTGGGGCAGCAGGATATGCTCTACCCCGGTCAGTACGGCGGCTTTGGGCTGGACCAGCTGGAAGCCACGGTCCACGCCATCGAGGCGCTGCCCAATGTGGAAGTGGGCGGCGTGTGCAGCTTCCCCTGCTTTTTGTACGATGAGGCGGCAGGGGACATCCTGCCCACCCCCAACCTGACCACGGTGCAGAGGGCGGCGCAGATGCTGGAAGCGCTGGGCTACCGGGACCTGATGCTGAACACCCCCAGTGCCACCTGCGTCCACAGCATCCCCAAGATCGCCAAGGCGGGGGGCACCCACGGGGAGCCGGGGCACGGTCTCACCGGCACCACCCCCTACCATGCGGCACACCCCGACGCCGCCGAGCGTCCGGGCTACCTGTATGTGTCGGAGGTAAGCCACAATCTGGGGGCAAAGTCCTACTGCTACGGCGGCGGACATTACCGTCGGGGTCATATGCAGGAGGCGCTGGTGGGCACCGGGCTGGAAGATGCAAAGCTGGTGCCGGTGACACCGCCGGATGACTCCAGCATCGACTATCATTTTGAACTGCAGCAGAACTGTCCGGTGTCAGCTGCGGCGGTCATGGCGTTCCGGACACAGTTTTTTGTGACCCGCAGCCGGGTGGCGGTGGTAAAGGGTCTGTCGGAAGGCAGACCGGAGCTGGCAGGGCTGTACTCTGCCGTAGGCGACCCGGTGCAGGAGTAACGGGAAAGGAAGTTTCTCATGGGAAAGTTTGTTGTGATCGTGTTGGATGGTTTCGGCGTGGGCGCCATGCCCGATGTGCCCAAGGTCCGCCCTGCAGACTGCGGGGCAAACACCTGCGTCCACATCTTTGAGCGTACGCCGGGGCTGGCGCTGCCCAATCTGGCAGGTCTGGGTCTGGCAAATATCGTGGGTCGGGAGTTTCCCGGTCTGCCCTTTGCCCCGCAGGCGACCTTTGGGCGTGCCATGCTGATGCACGATGGTGCAGACACCTTTTTTGGGCATCAGGAGATCATGGGCACCCGCCCGGCAAAGCCCTTTGGTGAGCCGATCTGCAACAAGATCGAACGGATCAAGGAGACGCTGGAAAAGGCAGGCTACCATACCCGGTATTACACCGGCAAGTCCGGCAGGCGGCTGCTCATCGTCAACGAGGCGTGCACCGTGGCGGACAACGTGGAGTGCGATCCGGGACAGGCGTTCAACGTCACAGCGGCGATCGACGATCTGGACTTTGAGGAAGAGCTGAAGATCGGGCATCTGGTGCGCAGCGTGTCGGTGGTGCCCCGGGTCATCACCTTTGGCGGCAGGGGAGTCCATCTCCAGAACCTGCTGGACGCCATCGAGGAGCACGGGGACTACATCGGGGTCAACGCCCCTGCCAGCGGCGTGTACAACCGGGATTACCACTGCATCCACATGGGCTACGGTGTGGACCCGGAGGTCCAGATCCCCACCATTCTGGGCAAGAGCGGGCTGCCGGTGTTCCTGCTGGGCAAGGTGGCAGACGTGGTCACCAACAACTACGGCACCAGCATCCCCATGGTGGATACCGCCAGCGTGCTGGAACGGACCCTGGAGATCGTAAAGGAGCAGCAGACTGCCTTTATCTGCACCAACGTGCAGGAGACCGACCTCTGCGGTCACCGGGAAAATGTTGCCGCCTACGCCGACCGGCTCCGGGTGGCAGATGAGTGGATCGGCAGGATCCGGGATGCACTGGGCGAGGACGATATCCTCGTCGTGCAGGCGGACCACGGCAACGACCCCACCATCGGTCACCCCCACCACACCCGGGAGATGGTGCCGCTGATGATCTACAGCCGCCACTCCACCCCCAAGGACATCGGCATCCGCAGCACCCTCAGCGATGTGGGTGCCACGGCAGCGGACTATTTCCACAGCAAAGCACCCCAGAACGGCACCAGCTTCCTGTCCCTGCTGAACAGGTAAGGCTTCCCCCAAGGCAGGGAGTTTGAACGGCAAGAGCCTCCGGCTCTGTTTTGCATATGCAGGACGGTGCCGGGGGCTTTTGCCGCTTTTTGGGGTGCCGGAGGCGATTTCCCCCCAGTTTTTTGGATTTCCCCCCACAAAAACCCAACATTTTTGAAATGTTGGGGAAAGGTTGTGGAAAAATAAATTTTGATTTTCCCCCACAAAAACGCCGTTTTTGTGGGGGCATTTTTTTGCGGGGTATGGTATAGTGGGAACAGGACAAGCCCCGCTGCGCTGTGGGGCAGGAGGGGGCGGCATACCCCCTCTCCTCAGAAAACTGGAATGCCAAAAGGGTACCCTTTTGGGCAGAAGCTGGCGCTTCTCCCCAAGGGTCTCTGTCCGGCAGGACACCCCTGTAACAGAAAGGAGCAGCCCCATGAAACAACGATTCTCAAAACGGACCCGCCTTGTCAGTATGCTGCTGGCAGCGGCAATGACACTGACCTTTATGCCCCTCAGTGTCTTTGCGGACAGCAGCGGGGTAGACGGGCTGGGTGCCCGCAAGATCATCCCTTACAACTTCCCGGACCCTGTTTTTATGGAGTATGTCAAACAGTTTGATAAAAACAAGAATGGCTCTCTGGAGGCAGAAGAGCGGGAGGCTGTCAAAACAATTGATGTCAGAGAAACACCCGACGCACAAGAGCTCACAAGCCTGCGGGGCGTTGAATTCTTCCCCTGTCTGGAGAAGCTGTTTTGCAATGCAAACAAGCTGACAGAACTGGATGTAAGCAGAAATACAGCGTTGACAGGTCTGTATTGTTATGATGCCCAGCTGACGGAACTGGATGTAAGCAGAAATCCGGCATTGGAGTTTCTGTATTGCCCTTCTAACCAGCTGACCAAACTGGATGTGAGTAAAAATGCAGCGCTGAAGCAGGTGAGCTGCAGTGAGAACCAGCTGACCCAGCTGGACCTGAGTAAAAATACCAATTTGAATTTGTTGGAGTGCAATCGCAATCAGCTGACCAGCCTGAATCTGGGCGTCACAAAGGTATTGAAAAGCACTCTTTATTTGCAGGAAAACCAGTATCCCATCACCATCGACAAGACCGCCCGCACCTTTGACCTGCGCACCCTCCCCGGCAAATTTGATGTGAGCAAGGCAGCCGACTGGACCGGCGGCACCGTCAGCGGCAGCACCCTTATGGTGGACGAAGGCGCAGACAAGGTGACCTACACCTACGATTGCGGTAGAGAGCTCTCTGCAAAGTTCACCCTCACTGTTACCGAGACCGGCGGCAGCACCGGCGGCAGCACCGGCGGCGGTTCCACTGGTGGCGGCAGCACCGGCGGCGGTTCCACTGGTGGCGGCAGCACCGGTGGCGGTTCTACTGGCGGCGGTTCTACCGGCGGCGGTTCTACCGGCGGCGGTTCTACCGGCGGCAGCACTGGCGGCGAAGGCGGCGGTGGCGGCGGTGCCGTGGTCCTCCTTGCCGGCGGCGCAGCCCTGCTGGGCGGCGTTGGCATCGGCGTGTACAACTACGTCACCAACGCACAGCTCAAGGCTCTGCTGCCCGCAGGCACCCCGGTGCCGGAAAACCGTGCCCAGACCGCTCTGCTGCTGTGGAACACCGCAGGTCGTCCCGAGCCTGCAGCGGCACCGGCGTTTGTGGACATCGCTGACCCGGACACCGCCAAGGCGGCACAGTGGTGCGTGGAAGCAGGCTTGCTGGAAGCAAAGTCCGGCATCAGCTTTGACCCCTACCGCTCCATCTCCCGTGCCAAGGTCCTCAAGGCATATAAGCAGCTCCGCTGAGCTGCCCCCAAGCGGCACGAGAGACCCTTTCTCCGTAACATCCCTGTGATATCCCTTCCTGTGAAACAACAGATCCCCTGAGATAACAGAACATCCGCAGCAGGTCTGCCGGTATCCGGACCGGAAAGACTCTTGCTGCGGATGTTTTGTTTTGCAAAAAATGCGGTGCACCGACAGCTTTACGGCAGCGCCAGCACGTCGGTAAGGGAGGTGCGGATCAAGTCCATCAGCTCGCCAGTCACCGGGGGCAGGGTGCGTCCCACATGGTGCGCCAGCAGCAGATACAAAGGCTGGGGCGGGTCCAGTGCGGCGCATCGGGGATGGTGGCGGCGCTCCATCAGGTTCAAGGGCAGCAGGGCGTCGGCGATGCCAAGGTTTGCCAGCTGCCGCAAAATGGAGGTGTCCGCCTCGCAGGCGGCGGGAGGCAGCTGCCCGAACATCTGGGGCAGCAGGGCGTCCTGCAGGGTCCGGAGGGTGGAGCCTGCCTGTGCCATCAGCTGGGGGCGGGGGTCCAGCCCCCGGGGGAACAGGTCCCCGGGCTGCCACCCCTCCGGGCAGCGGCAGGGAGCAAAGCAGTAGACCATCTCCGTAAGGGTCAGCACCTGACAGTGCAGCAGGTCCTGCCGGGGCAGGGAGGAAAGAAAGATGCCCAGGTCCGTGGAGGAGTTCATAAGGGATTCCAACGTCTGCTCCCGGTTCTCCTCCCGGATGGTCAGCTGGATATCCGGGTGCCGGGCGCAGAAGGCGGGCAGGGCGTGCCGCCGCAGCGCCTCGGCAAACAGGGGGTCGCAGCTGATGTACAGCTTGCCGCCGTGTCCCTGCCGGTAGGATTTGGTGTGGGCAAACATCTCGTTTTCGATGTGGAGGATGTTCCGGGCGTTGTTTACAAAGATGGTGCCAGCGCTGGTGGGGCGCAGCCGGTTGTGCTCCCTGGTGAACAGAGGGGTGCCCACCATCTCCTCCACGCTGCGCAGGTGGCGGGAAAGGGCGGACTGTGCCAGAAAATGCCGCTCCGCCGCTTTGGAAAGGCTCTGCTCCTCCACAATGGAGATCAGGTATTCCATCACCCGGCTGTCCAGGTTCACCTCCTGCATGGTCTGCAGGGCGGTGCCCACAGCCTCCCGGGGCAGGCTGCCGGTGTCTGCCAGCTGGGAGGGGGACAGCACCTCCTGCAGCAGCTGGTCCACCAGCGGGTCGTCGGTGGGCTTGTATCGGGGGTCCCGGAGACGTTCGGTGATCAGCAGACCTGCCAGATACCGCTCCGGTTCCGTAAGGGTGTGCCCCAGCGGAAAACGCAGGTGCAGGGTCTGGTGCACCGGAGGGTCCAGCGGGCGGTAGGCAAGCTCGCTGCAGGGGAACACATGGGCGTTGCTCACCAAGCCCACTCCCACCGCCTGATGCATCATGGAGTCCAGCAGGATGACGTCATTGGACTCAAAGGCGACCACGGGCTGGAACCCTGCCTGCTGGAACAGCTGCTCCGCAATGAGCCGGATGCTGTGGCGGGGACCCTGCAGTACAAAGGGGGTGTCCCGCAGGTCTGCCAGATGGATGGTCTCCTGCTTTGCCAGAGGGTGGGAGGCAGGCAGGGACACCAGCAGTTCCTCGTGGGCAATGGGGATATCGGTGATCTCGGTGCTGGTGGCACCGGCACCCAGTGCCAGATCCACCACCCCCCGGGCGATGGCTCCCGGCTGCTCGGCGGCATACAGCTCGGTGAGGCTCAGGGAGATGTCCGGGTACCGGCGGGAGAACTGGTTGTAGATCTTGCTGAAGATGATGGCACCCCGGTTGGGGGCGGTGGCAAGACGGATCGCCTTGCGGTTGCCGCCGGTGACCTCCTTCATGGTCAGCAGCATACGGTTCTGCTCGTCCAGGATCTTCTGGGCGCACTCCACCACGTACCGTCCCACGGCGGTGGGGTACAGGCGGCGGTTGTACCGCAGGAACAAGGCAAAGCCAAAGGTGCGCTCGCACTCTGCCAGAAACTTGCTCAGCGCCGAGGGGGATACGTGGAGCGCCTGCGCCGCATGGCTCAGATTGCCATAATTTGCAATGGTGGAAAGGTAATAATACTGACGGGTGTTCATAGCAGTTCCTTTTATTACAAAATGGTAAAAAGTCGGATTTTAGCCGGAAATCTGCAAAGCGTTGGGGAATGTGGAAAGGTTTTTGCTGTAATAAGTATAAAGGACTGCAGAAAAGATTGCAAGCTGCTGTGAATAAATTGTTATGAAAAAACGGAATTCTTGTGTATCGTAATGTGAAGCGGCAGGTTGTACAATGAAAGCACAGAGAGGATAACACCTCGACCAACGCAGAACGCTCACCGGAAAAGAAGGAGAACAAAAATGAAGAAGATCACCAGAAGATCCATGCTCAAGGGCAGCGCCGTTGCTGCTGCAGCCCTCGCCCTGTCCGCCTGCGGCGGCTCCAGCTCCAGCACCGCTTCCTCCGCCAGCACCGCTGCATCCGCAGCCGGCACCGCTGCCGCTGACGGCATCGGCTTCCCCCAGAAGGAGACCATCACCCTGGCAGTTCCCGGCAAGGCAGGCGGCGGCTCCGACCTGGCGATCCGTTACTACAGCGAGGGTCTGAACCGCATCTACGGTCTCAAGACCACCGTTACCAACTACGACTCCAACACCGTTGGTCACCAGACCGTGGCAAACGCAAAGCCCGATGGCACCACCCTGATGGTCGCCACCTCCGCTCTGAATATCCAGTACATCACCGGCAACGCAGAGGTCAACCCCATGACCGACCTGACCCTTATCGCCTGCCTGGAGGACAACGGCTTCTCCACTCTGGCAGTGCCCAAGGATGCTCCCTACGATGACTTCAAGGGCTTTGTGGAGTACGCAAAGGCTCACCCCAACGAGCTGAACGCAGGTATGCCCGCTGCCGGTGCCAACACCTTCCTGTTCGGCAAACTGTGCAACGCTCTGGGCATCGAGCTGAACAAAGTGGAGTGCGCTTCTGAGTCCGACCGTCTCACCAACCTTGCCGGCGGCTTCATCGACATTGGCGTCGTGGGTCTGGGCAACGCACAGGAGTACGAGAAGGCTGGCAAGCTGAAGGTCATCGGCACCGTGGCAGGTGACGGCATCACCATCAGCGAGTTCCCCGCAGAGCTGCCGGACAACTACAAGACTCTGCAGGAGCAGGGCTTCCAGGACTGCTACATGCTGGTCTACCACTACCTGATGGGACCTGCCGGCATGGACGAGACCATGGTAAAGGAAATGAACGCTGCCATGCAGGCTGTGGTGGAAGATCCCACCGTCAACGAGGGCATTGCAGGCATCGGTCACATCCCCGGCTGGCACGATCTGGAAGAGTCCGAGGAGCTGCACCAGAAGGAGTACGACGAGCTGGTGGAGATCGCAAAGAGCCTGGATATGTACGTTCAGGGCTGATACGGGCTGAATTAAATAGAGATCATCCGCACTGGATCTGCACAGGATCGATTTATAGTGCGTTCCTCCTAAGTGATAGCCCGGAGCTGTTCCCTCCGGGCTATTTTTGAGAAAAAAAGAGGTGTTTATATATGAAAATGAGACGTGACATGGTCACAGGCATCGTGGGTCTGCTCACCTGTGTCTTTTTCTTCTTCATGACCCTGCAGGTACGCCAGCCGGCAAAGCTGCTGGAGCCGGGTCCCCGTCTGCTGCCCTTTGTGGCGCTGTTCCTCATCGGCATCAGCTCCATTGCCCTGATCATCCGGGGCTACAAGGACCGTGCCAAAGAAGAAAAGCCCTACTTCCCCAAGGGCGGCGTGCTCAAGGTCACCAAGAGCTTCCTGATGCTGGTGGTCTACGCCGTGGCTATGACCTATCTGGGCTTTGTGATCACCACCCCCTTTGCCACTGCAGCGTTCATCTATGACCTGAAGGGCAACAGCGAGGTGAAGCCGGTGCCCACTGCCATCATCTCGGTGGTGGTAACGGCGGTGCTGTACGCCATGTTCGTGTTCGCATTCCAGATCAAGCTGCCTGCCGGCGTTCTGTTCGGCGGCTAAGGAGGGAAAATAAATGGCTGCATATCTTTCTGCTTTACTGGTCTGCATGAAGCCGCTGAACCTGCTGCTGATCTTTGCCATGGTCGCACTGGGCATCGTCTTTGGTGCAATCCCCGGTCTGTCCGCTACGCTGGGCATCGCTCTGCTGCTGCCCATCACCTTTGGTCTTTCCACCGAGACTTCCTTTGTCATGCTGCTTGCCATCTGGATCGGCGGCGTGTCCGGTACCTTTATCTCGGCGGTGCTCATCGGCATCCCCGGTTCCTCCTCCGCCATTGCCACCTGCTTTGACGGCTATCCCATGACCCAAAAGGGACAGGCAAGCAAGGCACTGGGCATCGGTATGACCGCTTCCTTCATCGGCACCGTGTGCTCTGTGGCGATCGCCACCGTGCTGTCTCCGGTGATCGCAGAGGCGGCTCTGCATCTGGGTCCCTGGGAATATTTCTCCCTGTGCTTCTGCGCCATTACCCTTATCGCTTCCCTGTCCAAGGGCAACATCTTCAAGGGCATCATGTCCGCCGGCATCGGTCTGCTCATGGGCTGCATCGGCATGGACCCCATCAACGGCGCTACCCGCTTCACCTTTGGCAATGTGTACCTCACCTCCGGCATCAGCACCGTTGCACAGATGCTGGGTATGTTCGCCATGTGCCAGATCATCCGTGACAACGCCAAGGGCGAGGCAAAGATGCCCGACGTGGACGTCAAGAACATGAAGGGTCTGGGCGTTGGCTTCAAGGACATTATCGAGAACATCAAGACCATCCTCTTTGCATTTGCTTCCGGTCTGTGGATCGGCTTTTTGCCCGGCATGGGCTCCGGCATCTCCAACATGGTCGCCTACGGCTACGCCAAGGGCATCAGCAAGGATCCCGAAAGCTTTGGCAAGGGCAACCCCGCCGGTGTGTGGGCGTCTGAGACCGCAAACAACGCTTCTCTGGGCGGTGCTCTGATCCCCATGATGGCTCTGGGTATCCCCGGTGACGGCATCACCGCCATGCTGATCGCAGGTCTGACCATCCACGGTCTGCAGGCAGGTCCTCTGTTCATGACCGAGCAGCCGGACCTTGCCATGCTGATCTTTGCCTGCGTCATGGTGTCTGCCATCGTTACCTACCTGATCCAGATCGTCACCAAGCGCTGGTTCCCCTACATCCTCAAGATCCCCTATCACTACCTGTATACCGTCATTCTGGTCATCAGCTTCATCGGCGGCTACGGCATCTCCAACACCATGTTCAACATCTACGTCATGCTGGCTCTGTGCCTGCTGTCCCTGTTCATGAGCGTTGCCGGTCTGCCCACCAGCCCGCTGGTGCTGGCGTTCATCCTGTCCAGCAAGCTGGAGCGGTACTTCCGTCAGGGCATCAGCTACGCCCACGGCAGCTACGCACCCTTCTTTACCCGTCCCATCTCCCTGATCCTGCTGATCATCTCGGTGCTCTGCGTGTTCTGGCCCTACATCTCCGATCACCTGAAGGCAAAGAAGGCGGCAAAGAACCCCGCCCCCGCCGCCGCAAATGCGGACGTGAACGATGACTGATCCGGTGCAGCTGCCTGTCCCGGAGCGGGTCTACGGTTCCCTTGCCTCCATGCTGCGCAAGTACGACCGCTACGCCCGGCAGGACGCTTTCCGGGGCAGCACCCCTGAAGAGTTCCGGCAGTGGCGCAAAGATACCCGCAGCCTCTTGCATTCCCTGCTGGGAACGTGTAAAATGGAACGTGGTATACAAGATGCTCACCGGATGGAGACCGTCCTCACCGAGGAGGGCATCCGCCGGGAGCACTGGCGGATCCTGGTGGAGCCGGAGGTCTGGATGACCCTGTTCCTTCTGGTGCCTGCCGGTGCCGGAAAGGACACTCCGGTGATCCTCTGTCCTCCGGGACACAACGGAGCCGGAAAGTACTCCGTCGCCGGGGTCCGGGACTACCCGCCCATTACCGAAAAGATCGATCATTACCATTACGATTACGGTCTGCAGCTGGCAAAACAGGGCTGCGTGACGGTGTGCCCGGACTGCCGTGGCTTTGGAGAGCGGCGGGAGGACCCGGAGGACGCCCGGCGGCTGCCGGAAGGACTGAAGGGCGACTGCTACCGGCTGGCACACATGGGAGAGCCTCTGGGCATCCCGGTGCTGGGGATGCTGACCTGGGATCTGGCTAGACTCATCGACTGGCTGGAAGAGGACCGGCGCTTCAACACAGACCGTCTGGGAGCCGTGGGATTTTCCGGCGGCGGGATGCAGACGCTGTGGCTGGCGGCGCTGGACGACCGGGTAAAGTTTGCCGCCATCAGCGGCTACATGTACGGCTACCGGGACGCCCTGCTGACCCTGAACAACAACTGTTCCTGCAACTATGTGCCCCACCTGTGGGAGCATCTGGACATGGGCGATATCGCCAGCCTCATTGCACCCCGCCCCTTGTGGGTGCAGTCCTGCCGGGAGGACCGGCTCAACGGTCCCCGGGGGGTGGTGAACGCTCAGGAGCAGGTGGCGATCGCCGCAAAGGCGTACCGGCTGCTGGGTGCACCGGAAAACCTCCGGCACCAGATCTGCCCCGGCACCCACCAGTGGCAGGAAGAGGACCTTGCAGAATATCTGACATTTCTTTTGGAGCATTCCATCAAGAGCAAAGAGTAAGGGAGTTTCCCCCATGAACAAAAACGAGCTGCGCAATACCATCCTGTCCCAGATCCAGCTGCCCTGCATCGGCAAAAACCGGATGCAGGTGGAGCCGGTGCCGGGACAGATGCAGACCCGACAGCTGCAGCAGGCGATCGACGACCTCAGCCGGCAGGGAGGCGGAACGCTGGTCCTGCAGCCGGGCGTCTACCGTACCGGTGCGCTGCACCTGAAAGACGGTGTGGAGCTGCACCTTGCATCGGAGGATACTCTGGTGCAGTTTGTGCCCGATGACCCGGCAGAAAACTATCCGCTGGTGTTCTCCCACTGGGAGGCAAGCCCCTGCTACAACTTCAGCGCCCTGCTGTATGCCTGTGACGCACAGGACATTGCCGTCACCGGCAAGGGGGTGCTGGACGGCGGTGCCGATGCAGACCACTGGTGGAACTGGCATCATCAGGTGGAGACCTCCTGGTCCGAGAACAAGCCGGACCTGCAGCTTGCTGACCGCAGCGCCCTGCGCAGGATGAATCTGGGCGGGGTGCCGGTGGACCAGCGCATCTTTGGCAAAGGACACTACCTGCGTCCCAACTTCTTCCAGCCCATCCGCTGTAAGCGGGTGCTGCTGCAGGGGGTCACCCTCCGCAACAGCCCCATGTGGCAGCTGAACCCGGTGCTGTGCAGCAGCGTGGTGGTGGACGGGGTGACCCTTTCCAGCCACGGTGCCAACAACGACGGCTGCGACCCGGAGAGCTGCAACGGCGTGTGGATCAAAAACTGCCGCTTTGACACCGGCGATGACTGCATCAGCCTGAAGTCCGGGCGGGACCGGGACGGCAGAGAGGCAAACGTGCCCTGCCGGAACATTCTTATTGAAAACAACGACTTTGCAGACGGTCACGGCGGTGTGGCGCTGGGCAGCGAGATGAGCGGCGGCATCTACAACGTGCTTGCCAGCGGCAACCGCTTTTCCAGCCCCAACCTGACCTATGCACTGCGGCTCAAGACCAACGCCCGGCGGGGCGGCGCTGTGGAGCGGGTCATGCTCTGCGACAGCGTGATGGACCATGTCCACGGGGCAGCGGTCCACGGCACCATGCTCTACGAGGATGGGCGCAACGGCGACAGCCTGCCGGTGTTCCGGGACATCACCATGGAGAACATCACCGCCCACGGCGGAGATTACGGCATCTTTCTGGAAGCATTCCCGGAGGTGCCCATTACCGGGCTGGTGCTGCGGAACATCACCATTGACGGGGTGCGCCAGTGCCTGCGCAGCATGAACTGGAAGGATGCGGTGGTGGAAAACGTTACCATCAACGGCAAACGGTTCCCCCGTCCCGGCTATGTCCGGATTTTGGGGGTGCCCTGCGCCGGAGGTACGGTCACTGCCAGTGCCGAGAGCTGCGGCGCACAGGAGCCGCTGACCTTCTGCTGGGAGGCGTCTGAGGACAACAAAAACTGGACCCGGTGCGGCGAGGGGGAGACCCTTGCAGTGCCTGCCGGGGCGGCGTACCTCCGGGTCAGCGCCGCAGACCCCGCCGGAGACCGGGAAAGCAGCCGCAGCTACCGGGTGCTGCCGGCACCGGCGCAGGGAGCCGCTGCCCGGCTGTACTGCCGTGGGATGCTGGACGCCCCGGAGCTGGAGCGCAGCAGTGAGCCGGTGACCCGGCTGGAAGCAGCGCAGATGCTGCTGCCCCTTGCCGATACGCAGCTGCCTGCCCCGGAGCTGCCGGACACCGCCGAAGAGGCGGCACGCCGGGCAGCGGCAAACCGGTTCTTCCCGCTGGAAAATGGCTGCTTTGCCCCCCGGCGCACCATCTCCCGGCAGGAGATGGCAACGGTGGCGATGCAGGCGTGCGGGGTGAACTACCGCAACGCATCCAGTACCATGCCGGTGTGCGCCGACGTGGACCGGGTGGCAAACAACTACGGGACCAATGCAGCCCGGGCGCTGTATTTTGGATTCATGCAGCTGGAGGCAGACGGACGCTTTGACCCGGAGCGTCCGGTGAGCCGGAAAGAGGCTGTGGAGATCCTGGACCGTGTGGCAGATTTTGCCGGACTGTAAAAGGAGACAAAAACGCATGTGGCTGGAGTATTTTGAACAGTATCTGGACCGGGTCTTTCCCCGGTTCCTCAGCGAAAAGCCCTGGAACTATAAAGACGACCTTTGCATGGTAGGTGCAGAGGACCTGTACTGTGCCACCGGCAGCGAAAGCTGGCGGGAGCCGGTGCGCCGGAACGCCTCCTTCCTGATGGATGACACCGGCAGGGTGGCAAACTGGGTGCCCGGGGAGCACAACATCGACAAGGTGAGCTTTGGCAAGTCCATGAGGATCCTGCGGGATGTTACCGGGGAGGCACGGTGGGCAGAGGGCGTGGAGCGCGCCTACCGCATTCTGGCGGACTACCCCCGCACCGTCACCGGAAACTTCTGGCACAAGGACATCTATCCGGATCAGGTCTGGCTGGACGGCTTGTACATGGGGATGCCCTTCTACGCCGCCTGCTTGGCGGAAAACGGCGAGGGCCGCTGGGACGACATTCTGGACCAGTTCGCCTCCGCCCACACACTGCTGTGGGATGAGCAGCTGGGTCTGTACCGCCACGCCAACGACTGCTCCCGGAAGATGGAGTGGGCGGACCCGGTCACCGGGCAGAGCCCGGTGGTGTGGCTCCGTGCCGAGGGCTGGTTCCTCATGGCACTGGCGGACACCTACGAGATCGCAAAGGACCGCACCCCCCGTGCCGGGGAGCTGTGCCCCCTGCTGAAAAACGCACTGGACCGTCTGCTGCCCTATCAGGTGGCAGACACCGGCATGTTCCTGCAGGTGGTGGACCGGGCGGACCTGACCGGCAACTACTCCGAGACCTCCGGCAGTGCCATGGTCGCCTACGCCCTGATGAAGGGTGCACGGCTGGGGATGCTGCCGCCGGAATATTGGGACAAGGGCAGCCGGGTGCTGGACGACATCCGGGACACCTACCTGAAAAAGGGGGAGCAGGGCTGGGAGCTTCACGGCATCTGCGCCAGCGCAGGTCTGGGACCGGGACCGGACAACCGCACCGACCGCACCGGCACCCCGGAGTATTACCTGAGTGAAAAGCAGATGGTGGACAACCAGCACGGTGCCGCCGCCTGCATGATGGCGGTCAGCGAACAGCTGCGCCGTGCATAAGAGTATGAGGTGATTATTATGGCAGAACGTTTGACCATCCAGATCAAAGACAACGACAACGTGGTGGTTGCCGTCCACGACCTGCCCGCAGGCACAAAGACTGAGAGCGGCGTGGTCACCCGGGATCCCATCCCCCAGGCGCACAAGATCGCACTGGTGGATATCCCCGCTGGCGGCGAGATCATCCGCTACGGCGTGGTGCTGGGCTATGCAAAGAACGATATCCCTGCCGGCAGCTGGATCAACGAGCATATGCTGGACCTGCCGGAAAGCCCGGCGCTGACCGACATGCCCTGGGGCACCAACATCAAGACCCCGGACCAGCTGCCCACCCCGCCCCGGACTACCTGGATGGGCTACCGCAACAAGGTGGGTCCTGCCGGTACCCGCAACCTGCTGGGCATCGTCACCACCGTGCAGTGCGTTGCAGGTGTGGTAAAGGTGGCAGTGGAGCGCATCAAGAAGGAGCTGCTGCCCAAGTACCCCAATGTGGACGGCGTGGTCGCCATCACCCATCCCTACGGCTGCGGCGTGGCGATCAATGCTCCGCTGGCATACATCCCCATCCGTGCCATCACCAACGTGATCCGTCACCCCAACTTTGGCGGTGAGGTCATGGTGGTGGGTCTGGGCTGCGAAAAGCTCACCTACGACCGGGTGCTGCCTCCGGAGGACATCAACCCGGAAAACTGCCTGACCCTGCAGGACTGGAAGGGTCACGACGCCATGATGCAGGCGATCCTGGACATGGCAGAAAAGAAGCTCCAGAAGCTGAACCTGCGCCACCGGGAGGAGCTGCCCCTCAGTGAGCTGCTCATCGGTATGCAGTGCGGCGGCAGCGACGCCTTCTCCGGCATCACCGCCAACCCCAGCGCCGGTTATGCAGCGGATATGCTGGTAAAGGGCGGTGCCACCGTAATGTTCAGCGAGGTCACCGAGGTCCGGGACGGCGTGCCCATGCTTGCCGCCCGCTGCGTCAGCGCCGAGGTCCGGGACAAGCTTGCCGCCGAGATGAAGTGGTATGACGACTACCTCGCCGAGGGCGGTGTGGACCGGGATGCCAACCCCACTCCGGGCAACAAGAAGGGCGGTCTGGCAAACATCGTGGAAAAGGCAATGGGCTCCATTGCCAAGAGCGGCACCAGCCCCATCGTGGAGGTGCTGAGCCCGGCGGAGAAGCCCTCCAAGCACGGTCTGATCTTTGCCGCCACCCCTGCCTCCGACATCGTGTGCGGACCTTCGCAGGTGGCTTCCGGTATCGGTCTGCAGGTGTTCATGACCGGTCGGGGCACTCCCTACGGTCTGGATGTGGCACCGGTCATCAAGGTGTGCAGCCGCAACGAGATGAAGGAGCAGTGGTTTGACCTCATCGACATCTCTGCCGGTCACGTTGCCACCGGCGAAGCCACCATTGCCGATGTGGGCACCGAGATCTTCAACCTGATCCTGGACGTGGCAAGCGGCATCAAGGAGCCTTACAGCGATCAGTACGGCTTCCACAACGATATGTGCATCTTCAACCCTGCCCCCATTACCTGAGGCGCAGCGCAAGATAAAGTACGAATACGGGAATCATTCAAACAAACTTATGGAGGAAACGATTATGAAAATCGGTTTTATTGGTCTGGGTATCATGGGCAAGCCCATGGCAAAGAATCTGCTGAAGGCGGGCTTCACCGACCTGCTGGTGAACAACCGCAGCCAGGCTCCGGTGCAGGAGCTGGAAGCCGCCGGCGCAAAGGGCGCTACCCAGCAGGAGATCGGCGAGCAGTGTGATGTGGTCATCACCATGCTGCCCAACTCTCCGCAGGTCAAGGAAGTGATGCTGGGTGCAAACGGCGTGGCTTCCCACATGAAGCCCGGCGCAGTCTTTATCGACTGCTCTTCCATCAACCCCGTTGCTTCCAAGGAGATCTATGCCGAGCTGCAGAAGAATGGTGTGGAGATGCTGGACGCTCCCGTTTCCGGCGGCGAGCCCAAGGCGATCGACGGCACCCTGAGCTTTATGGTAGGCGGCAAGCAGGAGATCTTTGACACCTACAAGCCGGTGCTGGACGCCATGGGCGCTTCCACCGTCCGCTGCGGCGAGGTGGGCGCAGGCAACACCACCAAGCTGGCAAACCAGATCATCGTGGCATGCAACATTCAGGCTCTTGCCGAGGCTCTGACCCTGGCACAGAAGGCTGGCGTGGATCCCGAGCTGGTGTTCCAGGCGATCAAGGGCGGTCTTGCCGGTTCCACCGTCATGAACGCCAAGGCTCCCATGATGATCGCAGGCAACGACAAGCCCGGCTTCAAGATCGACCTGCACATCAAGGACCTGAACAACGTTCTGGACTGCGCCCATGCTGTGGGCGCTCCCGTGCCCATGACTGCCGAGGTGCAGGAGATCATGCAGTGGCTCCACAACCATGATGCCGGTCAGAAGGACCACAGCGCCATTGCCCAGTACTACGAGTACCTGACCGGCATCCAGATCGGTCGCTGAGGATAAAGGAGCACAGATGATGAACACCGAATTCATGAAGGGCGTTGTGGTGCCCATTCTCACGGTCATTGACGAAAACGAAAAGATCGACGAAGCAGGCATGCGGGATCAGGTGGAGTACGTCATCCAGGGCGGCGTCTCCGGTATCCTTGCCTTTGGCTCCAACGGCGAATTCTACATGGTAGAAGAGGACGAGATGGAGCGGGGTCTCAAGATCATGGTGGATCAGGCGGCAGGTCGTGTGCCGGTGTACTTTGGCATCGGCGCCATCAGCACCAAAAAGTGCTGCCGTCTGGCACAGATGGCAGTGGCAAACGGCGCCGCTGCAGTCAGCGTGCTGCAGCCTATGTTCCTGAAGCCCACCTACGCCGAGCTGTATAATCATTTTAAGACCATCGCAGAAAGTGTTCCCGAAACGCCGGTTTTGTTGTATAATAATCCCGGACGGGTGGGCTACACCCTCAGCGCACAGCTGGTGGAAGAGCTGGCACACAACGTGCCCAACATCGTGGGCATGAAGGACACCAGCGGCGACATCACCCAGACTTCCGAGTTCATCCGCCGCACCCGGGACGTGGAGTTCAAGGTCTTTGGCGGCAAGGATACCCTGCTGTACGCCAGCCTGTGCCACGGTGCCGTGGGCGGCGTGTGCACCGCAGCAAACTTTATGCCGGAGCTCATCACCGATGTGTACAACAAGTATGCCGCCGGTGATCTGACAGGCAGTCTGGAAGCACAGTTCAAGCTGAACCCGGTGCGCCTGTCCATGGATGCTGCCAGCTTCCCCGTTGCTGCCAAGGATATGGCAAATCTCCGGGGACGCAAGGTAGGCGTGCCCTACCTGCCCACCCTGCCCACCCCGGAAGGGGCGGCAAAGCAGGGCTTTGTAAAGACCATGACCGAAGCCGGTCTGCTGTAAACCCAGATAAAAGGAGGCTGCCCCATGAATCAGGCACTGCGTAAGGACGCCCAACAGATCCTTGCATCCAGCCTGCAGGCGGTGCTGCCGGACGAAGCGGTCCAGCGCGCCCTGCGGGACTTTGAACCCCACGGCGGTCGTGTTCTGCTGGTGGCTGCCGGTAAGGCGGCGTGGCAGATGGCGGCGGCTGCGGTGCAGACCCTGGGCAGGGTGGACGGCGGCGTGGTGGTGACCAAATACCACCATGTAAAGGGGGACATCCCCGGGGTGGTCTGCTGCGAAGGCGGACACCCGGTGCCGGACGAAGGCAGCTTTGCCGCTACCCAGAAGGCACTGGAGCTGGTGCAGGATCTGACTGCCGCAGACGATGTGTTGTTCCTGCTGTCCGGCGGCGGCAGCGCCCTGTTTGAAAAGCCTCTCATCCCCGGGGCAGAGCTGCAGGACATCACCGGGCAGCTGCTGGGGTGCGGGGCGGACATCGTGGAGATGAACACCATCCGCAAGCGGCTGTCTGCCGTCAAGGGCGGGCGGTTTGCCCGGCTGTGCGCCCCGGCGCAGGTCTACAGCATCGTGCTCAGCGATATTCTGGGAGACCCGCTGGATATGATCGCCAGCGGTCCCGCCTGCCCGGACAGCAGCACCTGTGCCGAGGCGCAGGCGATCGCAGAAAAATACCAGCTGAAGCTTACCCCGGAGGCACGGGCACTGCTGGAGCAGGAGACCCCCAAGACGCTGGACAACGTCACCACCCGCATCACCGGCAGCGTCCGGGAGCTGTGCGCTGCCGCCGCAAAGGAATGCAGCGCTCTGGGCTATGAGCCGGTCATGCTCACGGACCAGCTCTGCTGCGAGGCACGGGAGGCAGGCAGCTTTCTGGCAAGCATCCTGAAAAGCCACGCAGGGCAGGGCAGAAAGCTTGCCTTCCTTGCAGGCGGCGAAACGGTGGTCCACCTGACCGGCAAGGGTCTGGGGGGACGGAATCAGGAGCTGGCTCTTGCCGCCGCCCCCGGCATTGCCGGGCTGGACGCAGCGGTGTTCTCCGTAGGCAGCGACGGCACCGATGGTCCCACCGATGCAGCCGGCGGCTATGTGGACGGAGAGTCCGCCGCCGCCCTTGCGGCAAAGGGACTGGATGTGTTTGAGGTGCTGCACAACAACGATGCCTACCATGCACTGAAAGCGGTGGATGGTCTGCTGGTGACCGGACCCACCGGCACCAATGTGAACGATGTGGCAGTGGCACTGCTGCACGGCTGACAGGAAAAAGGAGGAACATCCCATGATCCAATTTGGTCTGCGTCTCCACGATGCGGAAAAGCTGCCCATGGAGCAGCTGCTTCCGCTGGTAAAGGAAAAGGGCTTTACCTGCGCACACCTTGCCCTCAGCAAGGCAATGAAGGAGTATCCCTGCACCCCCAGCGCCCTGACCCCGGGCTATGCGCTGTATCTGCGCCATCTGTTTGAGAAAAACGGCATCGACGTGGCAGTGCTGGGCAACTACCTGAACCTTGCCCATCCGGACCCGGATGCGGTAAAGGATATGCAGGAAAAGTACTACGCCCACATCCGGTTTGCCAGCCTGCTGGGCTGCGGCATGGTGGGCACCGAGACCGGTGCACCCAACCCGGAGTACAAGTTCTGCCCCGAGTGCCGCAGCGACAAGGCGCTGATCACCTTTATCAAAAACCTGAAGCCGGTGGTGCGCTGCGCCGAACAGTACGGCGTGACGGTGGCGATCGAGCCGGTGGCACGGCACATCGTCTACGATGCAAAGCGTGCCCGGCTGGTGCTGGATGAGATCGGCAGCCACAACCTGCAGATCCTTCTGGACCCCGTCAACATGCTGAGCATGGACAACGTGGACCGCCGGGAAGAGGTCTTTGCCGAGGCGATCGAGCTGCTGGGCAAGGACGTGGCAATGATCCACTTTAAGGACTTCCTCCGTCAGGACGCCGACGGTCAGCTGAAGGCGTGCGGCGCAGGACAGGGCGAGATGGGGGATTACTCCACCATCCTGCGGTTTGCAAAGCAGGAAAAGCCCTTCGTCTTTGCTACGCTGGAAAATACCACCCCGGAAAATGCCGTGGCGTGCCGTGAGTTCCTGCAGAAACAGTACGACAACTGCTGAAGAAAAATAGGACCGGAGGACCGCTCCCCAGACTTTGGGGGGCGGTCCTTTTTGTTTGTGGGAAACGGAAAAATATTCCTGCCGGATTTGTGCAATGTGTCCAAAAACCGAAGATGACAATAAAAAATTTACAACAAAAGAGTAAAAAAGCCATGGAAATGCCGCCGGAAATATGGTATGCTGAACTATAGAAGCGCTGCCGGACCCGGCAGCATAAATGTAAAGATCCAGAGGGAGTTTTAATTATGGCTGACCGCATCGTTCTGAATACTATTTCCTACCATGGTCATGGTGCCATCGAGAACATCGTGCCCGAGCTGACCGCCCGTGGCTACCACAAGGCTTTTGTCTGCTCTGACCCCGACCTGATCAAGTTTGGCGTCACCAAGAAGGTCACCGACCTGCTGGACGCTGCAAACTTTGCCTACGCTGTCTACAGCGAGATCAAGCCCAACCCCACCATCGCCAACGTGCAGGACGGCGTTGCCGCCTTTAAGGCTGCGGCGGCAGACTGCATCGTCACCATCGGCGGCGGCTCCTCCATGGACACCGCAAAGGCGATCGGCATCATCATCAATAACCCGGAGTTTGCGGATGTCCGCTCTCTGGAAGGCGTTGCCCCCACCAAGAAACACGCTGTGTTCACCATCGCAGTGCCCACCACCGCCGGCACCGCAGCGGAGGTCACCATCAACTACGTCATCACCGACGTGGAAAAGAAGCGCAAGTTCGTCTGCGTGGATACCAACGACATCCCCGAGATCGCTGTGGTGGACCCGGATATGATGGCTTCCATGCCCAAGGGTCTCACCGCCGCCACCGGTATGGACGCCCTGACCCACGCCATTGAGGGCTACATCACCAAGGGTCACTGCGTCATCTCCGATATGTTCCATCTGGAGGCGATCAAGCTCATCAGCCAGAGCCTCCGTGGTGCTGTCCAGAACACCCCGGAAGGTCGGGAGGGCATGGCACTGGGTCAGTACATTGCCGGTATGGGCTTCTCCAATGTGGGTCTGGGCATCGTCCACTCCATGGCACACGGTCTGTCCGCTCTGTATGACACCCCCCACGGCGTGGCATGTGCCATCCTGCTGCCGGTGGGTCTGGAGTACAACAAGACCGTTGCCGGTGAGCGTTACCGTGCCGTGGGCAAGGCAATGGGCGTTGTGGGCATCGATGAGATGAACGATGTGGAAGCCGCCGACGCCACCATCGCCGCCGTCAAGCAGCTGAGCGCAGACGTGGGCATCCCCGCAAACCTCCATGGCATCCTGAAGGAAGAGGACGTGCAGTTCCTTGCCGAGTCCGCCTTTGCAGACGCCTGCCGTCCCGGCAACCCCCGTGACACCAGCGTGGAGGAGATCGTGGAGCTGTACAAGAGCCAGCTGTGATCCCGACTGATAAAATAAAGGGGCGGCTGCCCCGGACATAACAAAAAAACCGCAGGTCTTTGCCCAAAAGGACCTGCGGTTTTGTGCGTTCTTATGATCGTTTAAGTGGGCATCAGTCGGCGGCTGCCTTGGAGCTTTCCACAAAGGCGATGATCTTGTCCAGCTGGTTTTCTGCCACGGCACGCCCAGTCTCGTAGACCCGGCGCAGCTGCACCGGGTCCCGCTCCATGGAGCCGATCTCCAGAGGGATGGGGGGACGGATGACCAGTGCCTTGCCGGTCTGCTCCAGCATCGCCACGTGTGCCAGAGTCTCGTTGTACCGTTCGTGACGGTCTGCCACTGCCTCCACAAAGGCGGGGTAGCGCACGTAGCGCAGCCGGATGGTGGGCAGCATCCGGTTCTTCTTTTTCACAAAGCCCTTGGGCTGGGTCAGGATGATCAGGTTGCGCTTATAGCCGATGGACTCAAAGAACCGCACCGGGATGGAATCCGCAATGCCGCCGTCCAGCAGGGAATAGTGCCCGATCTTTACAATTTTGGAGGCAAGGGGCATGGCGGAGGAAGCGCGCATCCACTGCACGTCCTCTTCGTCGCCATTGCGGCACTTGTGGTAGATGGGGTCGCCGGTGCGCACATCGGTGCAGACCACAAAGAAATCCATGGGATCTTCCCGGAAGGTCTTGTCGTCAAAGGGGTCCAGCTTTTCCGGCACCGTGTGGTAGCAGAACGTTTCGCTGTACAGGTTGCCGGTGCGCAGCAGGTTGCCAAAGCTGGCGTACCGCTTATCGTCGCAGTATTCGGTGCTGTAACGGATGACCCGCCCGATCTGGTGGGATTTGTAGTTGCAGCCAAAGACAGCGCCTGCCGACACGCCGATGGCACCATCCAGCTTGATATCGTGCTCCATGAGCACATCAAGGACGCCTGCCGTGAACATACCGCGCATGGCGCCGCCTTCCATCACAAGCCCTGTTTTCATACAAAACTCCTTCTCCCATATTACCCATATACCGGCGCACAGTCCGCCGGCTTTTACCTCAGACAGTTCAAGTATACTCAAAAATCCCGAAAGCACAAGAGGCGAAAATCAAAAAAACACCGTACCATTGAAGGGACTTTTCTGTTACTTATGCCATGGTCATACTTTTGCCGCAAAAGCTCGAAAGCCGGAGGGATTTTTTGTCAAATTTGGGTAGAAAAACTCTTGCCAAAATACAGCGGTTCCGGTATACTAAGTGGAAATAAAGTTTATATGCACGGGGTGCCCCGAGTGCGCCGGCAAGGAATAGGTTGGAGGACAAGATTCTATGAAAATGCTGGAAGATCGTATCCGCGCAGACGGTATCGTACGGGAAGGCAACGTATTAAAGGTGGACAGCTTTATCAACCACCAGATGGATATCCCGCTGTTCCGGGAGATGGCGCGGGAGTGGAAGCGGCTGTTTGCCGGCAAGCCTATCAACAAGGTGCTCACCATTGAGGCAAGCGGCATCGGCATTGCAGCGGTGGTGGCAAGCGAGCTGAATGTGCCGGTGGTCTTTGCCAAAAAGTCCATGAGCATCAATCTGGACTACGACAACTACGAGACCAAGATCCAGTCCTTCACCCACAAAAAGATCTACAACGTCATCGTTTCCAAAAAGTTCCTGACCCCGGAGGACCATGTTCTGATCATCGACGACTTCCTTGCCAACGGCTGCGCCCTGATGGGTCTGCTGGATCTGGCAAAGGAGGCAGGCGCTACGGTGGAAGGCATCGGCATCGCCGTGGAAAAGGGCTTCCAGCAGGGCGGCGAGCTGATCCGCAGCAAGGGCATCCAGCTGGAAAGCCTTGCCATCGTGGACGCCATGGACAGCGCCACCGGCGAGATCACCTTCCGTCCCCAGCCCCACCAGCACTGATCCGGACCCTGTATGTTCAGGAGCCGCTGCACAGTTTTTGTGCGGCGGCTCTTTTTATGTTCCGTCGGGGCTGTCTCCGTCGGGGAGGGCAAGGGTCTGCTGTGCCTCTTCCCCGGGCAGGGCGGCAGGGATACCTTTATAGATAAGGGTCTGCCGCAGCACCTCGGCGCAGACCGGGGCGGAAAGGCTGCCGCCGGCGGTGGTCCAGCTGTGGGGTTCGTCCAGACATACCAGACACAAAAACCGGGGGTCCTCTATGGGGGCGACTGCCACAAAGCTGGCGATCCGTGCCTTGTCGTCGGCGCTGTCCAGCTTCTGGCTGGTGCCGCTTTTTCCTCCCACCCGGTAGCCGGGGATGGCGGCATTGCGTCCGCCGCCGTAGAGCACCACCGCCTCCATCATCTCCCGCATCACCGCCGAGGTCTCCGGGCGGATCACCTGCCCTTTGCACACCGGGTCCCGGTGTTCCAGCACCCTGCCCTCCGGGTCCAGAATGTCCGATACTACGTAGGGCTCCATAAGCTTTCCCCCGTTGACCACGGCGCAGACGGCGGCGGCAATGCCCGGATAGGACACCTTGCTGCTCTGCCCAAAGGCGCAGGAGGCAAGCTCCACCGGACCCATGCGGTCGGCGGTGTAGTACAGGCTCTTTTTAGGCTCCCCGGGCAGGTCGATGCCGGTGGCGCCCCGGAGCCCAAAGGCGGCAAAGTAGCTGCAGAAGCCCTCTTTTCCCAGCCGTGCCCCGATCTGGATAAAGCTCTGGTTGCAGGAGTTTTCCAGCGCCTGGGTCACGGTCTGGCTGCCGTGACGCTTGTGGTTGGCGCAGTGGAACCGGGTGCCTGCCACCGTAAGGGACTCCCCGCAGTAGAAGGTGGAGTTTTTGGTCACCGCACCGGCGTCCAGCGCAGCGGCGCAGGTGATGAGCTTGAACACGCTGCCCGGCTCGTACAGGTCGCTGACCGCCTTGTTGCGCCACTGGCTCTGCTGCGCCTGTTGCAGGGCGGCAGCACGCTGCTCCCCGGGCAGGGCGTCCACCGCCTGCCGGAGGGCGCTGTCGTAGATCTGCCGGGGCTGGTTGGGGTCGTAGGCGGGGGTGGTGGACATTGCCAGCACCGCCCCGGTGTTTACCTCCATGACGATGCCCACGGCACGGGCGGCAACATGGTGCTCCTGCACCGCATAATTCAACGCATTTTCAAGAAAATGTTGAATACTTGCGTCGATGGTCAGCCGCAGTCCGCAGCCTTCCTCCGGGGCAATGGCGGTGGCGTAGCTCTGTTCCAGCGGGTAGCCCCAGGCGTTGACGGCGGTGAGCACCACCCCGTTTTTTCCGGTGAGAAGCCGGTCGTATTCCAGTTCCAGCCCGCAGACCCCGGCGTTGTCCACGTTGGTAAAGCCCAGCACCGAGGCGAGAAAGTCCCCCTGGGGATACCAGCGTTTGCTGTCCGGCAGGATGCGGATGCCGGTAAGGGCGTTCTCCCTGCAGAAGCTCCGCACCGCCTGCGCCGTGTCCCGGTCCACCCGGCGGCGCAGCAGGCAGTCGTTGGACTTCCGGTCCCGGAACTTTTCCAGCAGGGCATCCCGGTCCAGCTCCAGCAGCTCTGCCAGCCCCTGCGCTGCCAGCTCCAGCTTTTGCTCCGGCATCTCCCGGGGGCTGGCACGGAGGGTCCAGCAGCTGGCGTTGGCGGCAAGAAGGGTGCCGTCGGCGCTGTAGACCCTGCCCCGGTGGGCAGGCACCACCGTATCCCGCAGCTGCTGCCCCAGTGCCCGCCGGGTGTACCAGCTGCCGGAGACCAGCTGCAGCCAGCACAGCCGACCCAGCAGCCCTGCAAAGCAGATGCCGCACAGCAGCACCGCCACCAGCCGCCCCCGGGCACGGAAGGCACGCTCCGGCAGGCTGCGCAGTTCCTGTGCCATGGCGGCACCTCCTTTCGGTATCGCTACAGCCTATGGAGCCGGGGCGGCGGATATGCTTTTTTGCTCCGGGGCGATAACCGGCGGCGCTTCTGCGTACAATAGAAGAGCCGGGAGGTGGCAGAAATGCACAAACAAATTGCAATACAGGCAGCACATCGCCCAAAAGCAAGGGGGCTGCGGCGGCTGCCTGCCATGGACCTGCCCTTTCTGCTGCTGGTGCTGGCGCTGGTGGGGGCGGGGCTGGTGATGCTGGGCAGTGCCAGCAGTGCCGTGGCGCTGTACCGCCGGGGGGACCCCTATGCCTACCTGCGTCCCCAGCTGCTGTATGCGGCTCTGGGCATCGCCGCCATGTGGGTGGCAAGCCGGGTGGATTACCACATCTACCACCGGCTGGCGTGGGGGCTGCTGGCGGTGTCGCTGGTGCTGCTGACGGCGGTGCTGTTCATGCCGGAGTACAACGGCTGCCGCCGCTGGCTGGTGCTGCCGGGGCTGGGCACGCTGCAGCCCAGCGAGATCGCCAAATTTGCGGTGGTGCTGGTGTTTGCCCACATCATCTCCCTGAACCACAGCCGGATGGGCAGTTTTGGGGTGGGGGTGCTGCCCTTTGTGCTGGTGCTGGGGGTGGTGGCGGCGCTGATGCTGCTGGAGCCCCACCTGTCCGGCACGGTGCTGATCCTCTGCATCGGGGCGGTGCTGATGTTCGTAGGGGGCACCGGGCTGAAATGGTTTATCCTTGCAGGGGCAGGGGGCGCAGCGGCGGTGGGCAGTGCCATCCTGATCATGCCGGATCTGGTGCCCTACGCCGCCAACCGGCTCAGCTCCTGGCTGGACCCCTTTGCGGACCCGCTGGGTGCCGGACACCAGACCATCCAGAGCCTGTATGCCATCGGCTCCGGCGGGGCGGCGGGGCTGGGGCTGGGCAACAGCCGGCAGAAGCATCTTTTTGTGCCGGAACCCCAGAACGACTTTATCTTTTCCATCCTCTGCGAGGAGCTGGGCTTTGTGGGAGCGTCGGGGGTGATCCTGCTGTTCGTGCTGCTGCTGTGGCGGGGCATCACTCTGGCGGTAAACGCCCCGGACCGCTTTGGGGCGCTGCTGGTGGTGGGCTTTGTGGTGCAGGTGGCATTGCAGGCGGTGCTGAACATCGCCGTGGTCACCAACACCATCCCCAACACCGGCATCAGCCTGCCTTTTTTCTCCTCCGGCGGCACCAGCCTGCTGATGCTGCTGGGAGAGATGGGCATTGTGCTGTCGGTTTCCCGGGGGGAAACATAGTTTCTGCAGTTTCTGGCAGAAAGCCGCCGCAAAGGCTGCAAAACGGCACAAAAAAGGGACAAATGAACAGACAAATTTCCCCCGCTGTGCATACCATGGGGTATCATGGGCAGAACGGGGGGCTTTTTTATGACAGGGGACTTTGTGATCACAGGGGGACACCCGCTGGAAGGGCGGGTGCAGATCCCGGCGGCAAAAAACAGCGTGCTGCCCCTTCTGGCAGCTGCCCTGCTGTGCAGCGGCAGGGTGGTGCTGCAGGGGGTGCCGGAGCTGTCGGATGTGGACCAGTCCATGGCATTGCTGTGCGCCGCCGGCTGCCGGGCACGGCGGCAGGGCAGGGAACTGGTGGTGGAAGGACAGCCCCGCAGCTGCGTGCTGGCGGCAGGTCCGGCGGCGCAGATGCGTGCCTCCATCCTGTTCTGCGCCCCCCTGCTGGCAAGGCTGGGCAGGGCGGAGACGGTGCTGCCCGGAGGCTGCGACATCGGGGCACGACCCATCGACCTGCACCGGAAAGGGCTGGAAAAGATGGGGGTCCACAGCTTTTTTGCCGGGGAACGGCTGGTGCTCACAGCACCCGGCGGGCTCCATGGGGCGCAGATCACCCTGGACTTTCCCAGCGTAGGTGCCACCGAGACTCTGCTGCTGGCGGCGGTGCTGGCACAGGGGGAAACAGTGCTGCGGGGTGCGGCACGGGAACCGGAGATCGCAGACCTTGCCGCCTTTCTGAACCGCTGCGGCGCAGTGGTGCAGGGGGCAGGCAGCAGCACGGTGCGGGTGCAGGGCAGACGGCGGCTGACAGGCTGCCGCTACACCCCGGTGGCGGACCGCATTGCCGCTGCCACCTTTGCCTGTGCCTGCGCTGCGGCGGGCGGCAGGGTGGAACTGGCAGGCTGTGCCCCGGCACTGTATGCCCCGGTGCTGGAAATTCTGGAACAAATGGGCTGCCGGGTGCAGCGGGGGCAGGATGGTGCAGAGGTTTCACGCTACGGCAGGCTGTGGGGAGCGGGCAAGGTGTTCACCGGGGCGTATCCCGGGCTTGCCACCGATGCGGCACCGCTGCTGGCGGCGGTGATGGTCTGCGCCCACAGCGGCAGCAGCGTGGAGGATGTGATCTTTGAGCGGCGTTTTGGCTGTGCAGAGGGCTTTGCCGCCATGGGTGCAAGGGTCCGGGTCCGGGGACGGCAGTTTTCGGTGCAGCCCGGCGGGGTGCTGCGGGGCGCAGAAGTGGCGGCACCGGACCTGCGGGGCGGGGCGGCACTGGTGGTGGCGGCGCTGGCGGCAGAGGGAAAGACCCGGGTAACCCGCACCGGCTGCATCCATCGGGGCTATGCGGGATTTGACCGGGAACTGGCGGCGCTGGGAGCGCAAATTGTGCGGGAAATGCGGTGAGGAGGCAGCCGACACAAAAAAAGAACCCCAAAAACGTATTTTTGACTTGCATTCACAGCAAAAAGATGATACGATACAGTATATAAGTATCCAATGATATTTTCTGTGCGTCTGGCGCAGTGGAGATAAAACCCGATGGAGGACAAAGTTATGGCATTGATGCTCGATGAAGAAATGGACGAAAACGTTACGACGATCAAGGTTATTGGTGTTGGCGGCGGCGGCGGCAATGCGGTGAACCGCATGGTCAGCGATGGTCTGCAGGGCGTTGACTTCATTGCAATGAACACCGACCAGCAGGCTCTGGCAAAGAACCACGCAGCCGTCAAGGTGCAGCTGGGTTCCAAGCTCACCAAGGGTCGCGGCGCAGGTGCAGACCCGGAGATCGGTCAGCGTGCTGCCGAGGAGAGCAAGGATGAGATCGCCAACGCCCTCAAGGGCTCGCAGATGGTGTTCATCACCGCCGGTATGGGCGGCGGTACCGGCACCGGTGCAGCGCCGGTGGTGGCAGAGGTGGCACATGATCTGGGCATCCTTACCGTGGGCATCGTCACCAAGCCCTTCTCCTTTGAGGGCAAGCGGAAGATGGGTCTTGCCGAGCAGGGCATTGCAAACCTGCTGATGCACGTGGACAGCCTCATCGTCATCCCCAATGAGCGGCTGAAGATGATCAGCCAGGAAAAGATCACCCTGATGAACGCCTTCCAGGCAGCGGACAACGTGCTGCGTCAGGGCGTGGAGTCCATCTCCGCCCTGATCAACGTGCCCGCCTTTATCAATCTGGACTTTGCAGACGTGCGCTCCATCATGAAGGACGCCGGCTACGCCCACATGGGCGTGGGCAGCGCCAAGGGCGCAGGCAAGGCAGAGAACGCCGCCAAGGCAGCAATTTCCAGCCCCCTGCTGGAGACCAGCATTGCCGGCGCTCACGGCGTCATCATCAACATCACTTCCAGCCCGGACATCGGCTTGGAGGACGTGGAGACCGCTGCAGGGCTCATTACCCAGAGCGCACATCCAGATGCCAACATCATCTGGGGTACTGCCTTTGACGAGAACCTGTCCGACGAGATGCGGGTCACCGTGGTCGCTACCGGTTTTGACAACAAGACCCCCAGTGAGCTGCGCAACAGCATCAACAACGCACTGGGTGCACAGTCTGTGCCCTCTGCGGTGTTCAGCAGCGACACCACCGCACAGCAGGCAGCCCAGCAGGCTGCCCCGGCGGCAAAGCCTGCTGCCGCAAAGCCGGTGGAGGAGGACAGCAGCGACAACCGTTACTACGATGAGCTGCTGGCGATCCTGAATAAGCGTAAGTAAGGAGCTGTTTTCGGGTCCATGATACGCTCTGGCGCAGAAAACGACTCCGGGACCACAGGGAACGGAGGGCATCATGGCGCAGGGAAGGCAGGAGAACAGTGCAATGCGGCAGCGCCTTGCGGTGCAGTCACAGGGTGTGCTGTCGGCTGCCGCTGGACGGGAGCAGCTTGCCCTGCTGAGCCGGAAGCTCAACGCTGCCCATGCGGAGCTGCGCCGGTACCAGACCAAGCTGTTTGCCTATGAGCGGCAGGTGATCGCTCTCCGGCGGGAGAATGCGGAGCTGGAGTCCGCCTGCGAGGAAGCACGGCAGGACGCACAGGAAGCTGTGTGCCGTGCCCAGACAGCGGAACAGCAGCTGGCGGCATTACAGGCGCAGTGCGCCCTTGGGGAGGCAGAGCAGCCGAAAAAGGCTGCCGCCGAGTCGGAAACTGCCCTGCCGGAACCGGCGGAAAAGTCCCAAAAGGACCCGCCCACGGTGCAGCAGCCCCTTACCGAGCTGCAAAAGATCGCCGCAGAGCTGATCCGCTGTTTTGACCGGATGATGGCAGAAAACGTCCCCTGACAAAAAGCACAGCAGGAGCTGCTGCACGGGTAAGACCGGTGCGGCGGCTCCTTTTTGCTGTCCGCAAAACAAAAAAGCATCTGCCCCGGCGTTCTCGGCACCCTGTGGGGTCCGGAGGCGGGACAGATGCTTTGGTTTTATCGGGTGGTGCTGGTGCGGTGTTCCATGAGATAGGTCGCCTGCAGATCGGCGATGTGGAGCTTTACCGCAAGGGGATACTTGTCGTATGCCTCCGAGATGGCAAAGCAGCCGCCCCGTGCCGCATCGTCAAAGCCCCCCATGTGCCAGCGGATCGCCACCGCTTCCTCTACCCGCAGTTTCATGAACCGCTCGATGAGAAAGACGCTTTTCTCCCCGTGACCGTAGGGGAACAGGTCCTCCACGCTGTAGCTGGGGACCTTTTCCCACTGCCCGGTCTGCTCGTTCTTTACGTTCCGGGTGCCGGGCTTGTAGTAGTTCGCCTTGCACAGGTCGTGGAGCAGGGCGCAGATGGCGTAGCTCTCCTCGCTTTCGCCCTCCGCAAAAAAGCTGTCGTGAAGGGCGTGGTACACGTTGAGACTGTGCATGCACAGACCCCCCTCACACGCCCCGTGGAACCGGGTGGAGGCGGGAGCGGAAAAGAAATCCGTCTTGTGCTCCAGCCAGTCCAGCAGCTTTTCGCTGCCGGGGCGGGTGACGTGCTGCCGGAAGATCTGCAAAAACTCTTCGCGGTGGCTCATGGTCACAGCTCCATATCGTCCAGAATGCCCTTGAGGATCGCCAGCTCATCGTGGCTCAGGGAGATGCCCTTGCCCATGCGGGTGCCGTCAGGAGACCAGTCCCGGATATCATACTTGGGCTCGCCGTCGTTCCAGCTGATGAGGTTCAGCTGACGCTCCCAGCCCCGGGGACGCTGAGAGAGGACTGCCAGTTTCTGAACAACTTCGTACTTGATCTCTGCCATGGTGCAATACCTGCCTTTATCTTTGTTTGCTACCATAATAAGGGAAGCGGACGAAGATTTCAACAGGAAAAGCAAAAAACTTTGAAAAATTTTTCAGCCGTAGGGGGCATCCTCCCGCCAGCGGGTCAGTTCTTCCACGGCGGCAGGGTCCTTTTCCGGGGCAGGCTCCTTGCTGTAAAGCTGCTGCTGGGTGCTGAAAAGTCCCGGGGCGTAGTGGGTCATGACGCTTACCTGCACATCCCCTGCCAGAAAGTCCCGGGCGTTTTTCTGATGACAGGGCAGGGGGGTGCCGTCGGTGACGGGGACCCCGACGGCAGGGGGCGCAGGCTCCGGCGTGGGGGGCACAGGCTCCGGCATCCTGTCCGGAGGCGGGGAGCCAAGGGGCGGGCTGACAGAGCTGGAAGAGGCACCGGGTGCCCCGGATGTGCCGGGCGGGTCCTGCAGTCGGTGGCGGATAAAGGGGGTCAGAGAGTTCATAGGGATCACCTCCGTCCCCAGTATGCCCCGCAGACCGTCCCGGAATGCACAGCTCAGACCACCAGTTCCACGGTGGAGCCGCCAGTGCGTGCCTTGCGCACCACTACCTGCCGGTCGATGCGGTCCTTCAGCGCCGCCACATGAGAGATGATGCCCACCAGTCGGTCACCTTCCGTCAGACCTGCCAGAACACGAATCGCCTGTTCCAGGGATTCCTCATCCAGAGAGCCAAAGCCCTCGTCCAGAAACAGGGTGTCCAGCCGAATGCCTCCGGCGGCGCTCTGGACCTCGTCGGAAAGTCCCAGTGCCAGCGCCAGAGATGCCTTGAAGCTCTCGCCGCCGGAAAGGGTCTTGACGCTGCGGTGGGTGCCGTTGTAGTGGTCGATGACCCCAAGGTCCAGTCCGGACTGGCTGCGCTGGTTCTCCGCCCCGATGCGCTCCAGCTCGTACTGGGCGGCGGTCATCTGCATCAGGCGGGTGTTGGCGTGGACCAGGATCCGGTCCAGATAGTTCATCTGGATGTATGCTTCCAGCCGGATCTTCTGCTTGCTGGTAAGGGTGCCTCCGGCGGTGGCGGCAAGGGCGTTGACCCACTGCCACCGCTGTTCCAGCTCCTGCCGCCGGGCGGCGGCATCCCGGTACTGGTCCACGGCGGTGCGGTTGGGCAGCAGCCGGGCGGCAGCCATCTTTTCCTGGCTGCGCAGCTCCTGCCGCCGGGCGGTGAGCTGGGCAAGACGCTGCTGCAGCTGCTCCGGCGGCAGGGCGGGGACGGTGTCCTGTGCCGCCTGCTGCTGGCTCACCAGCGCCTCCACGGCGGCGTGGGCGGCGGCGTAGGTCTCCTGTGCCTGCTGCAGCCGGGCACGGGCGCTGTCCATGGCGGTGCGCAGGGTGCTGCGGCGGTGTTCCAGCTGGTCCAGCGCCTGCTGCGCCTGCTCCTTCCGGGGGTAGGGCAGGGCATCCTGCCGGGTGCGGATCTGCCCGTCCAGCTGGTCGGCACCTGCCTGCTGGGCGGCGGCAGCGGTCTCGGCACCGGAGACGGCGGCTTCCAGCGCCGGACGCAGGCGGCTGGCTTTCTGCCGCTGCTGCTCCAGTTCGGTGCGGCGGCTGCAGGCGGTGCGGGCGGCGGCAAGGGCGTCGTTGCAGTCCTGCCGGGCGGCGTCCAGAGCGGCGGTCTCCTGCTGCAGGGCGTCTGCCAGCAGGGCAAAGGTGAACCCCTGTGCCGGGTCCAGCCGCTGTGCCAGCAGCTCTTCGGCGTCCCGGCGGAGGCTGCGCCGTGCCTCGGTCTCGGCGGCAAGGGCGCTCTGGGCGTGGGCGCTTGCCTGATGGGCGTCGGCGTCTGCCTTGGCGGCGGCGGTCTTGGCATCCTCCACCTGCGCCTCGGTGGGCACCGTGTCCGGCAGCAGGGCGGGGGCAGGGTGATGGGTGCTGCCGCACACCGGGCAGGGGCTGCCGGGGGTCAGCTGTTGTGCCAGAATGCCTGCCTGTGCGTCCAGAAAGACCCGCTCCAGCCGGTCCCGCAGCTGGTGGCTCCGGGTCTGTGCCTCGGCGGCGGTGCGGTATGCCTCCTGTGCCCGGCGGGTGGTCTGTGCCAGCTTTTTGCAGGCGGCAAGGCTCTGCCCCAATGCCTTCAGCCCGGCGGCACGGAGCTGCAGCTGCTCTGCCTGATTCTGTGCCGTCACAAGGCGGGCATCGGCGTCTCCCAGCCCTGCCAGCTCGGCTTCGGCGGCGGCAAGGGCGGCGTTGAGCTGCTCCAGCTCTCCCCGCTTTTTCCGGGCTTCGGCAGCGGCAAGCTGGGCGGCATCCCGGGCGGCGTTCCGGCGGCGGCACAGCCCCTCCACCTCCTCATAGGCAGTAAGGGCGGTGTGTGCCTGAGCGATCTGTCCGGCAAGTTCTTCCAGCAGTCCGGCGTCCCCGGCGTGGGCGGCGGCATCGGTGCGGGCAGCGTCCAGTGCAGGCTGGGCGGCGGCAAGTGCCGCCTGCTGCTGTGCCAGCTGCTGCGCCAGACGGGCGGCGTTCCGGGCGGCACCCAGCTGCTGCTGCACCCCTTCCAGCTCCTTTTCAAGGGCGGCAAGCTCCTGCCCAAGGCTCTGCTGGGCGGCAAGCTGCCGGGTCAAAAGCCCTTCCAGCAGCTCCAGAGCTGCCTCGGGGGGAGTCTGGGGCGACAGGTCGGCAAGGGCATCGGCGTCCGGGTCTGCCGGGTCGTAGAGGATGCCGGAAAGGATCCCCTCCAGCTTCAGGTTCTGGGCGGTGCGCTGCTGGGTCAGGGCGGCGTTCTCCTCCTGCAGTTTCTCCTGCAGCCGGGCGTAGCGCTGGGTGCGGAACAGCTTGCGGAAGATCCGGCTGCGCTCCTCGGTGGTGGCGTTCAGCAGCTTGGTGAACTGTCCCTGAGCGATCATGGCGATCTGGGAAAACTGGTTGTAGTCCAGCCCGATGATCTCCACGATGGCGGCAGTCACCTCCCGTGCCCGGGTCACCGGCGGGCGACCGTCCCCGTAGGTCAGGGTGGCGTCTGCCTTTTCGGTGGTAAAGCCCTCCCCCCGTGCCTTGGGGCGGAGGTATTCCGGGTTCCGGCGCACGGTGTAGCGTTTGCCGTTCACCTCAAATTCCAGCTCCACAAAGGTGGGGGTGCCGGGGTCGGCGTACTTGCTGCGGAGCATACTGCCGTCCCGCACGTCTCCGCTGGAATGGTCGTAGAGGGCGTAGGTGATGGCGTCAAAAAGGGTGGTCTTGCCGGCACCGGTGTCTCCGGTAACAAGGTACAAGCCCCCCTTGCCCAGCTTTTCCAGCGGAAGGGTGGTGGGGGCGGCGTAGGGTCCAAAGGCGGACAGGGTCAGCCGGATGGGTCTCATGCTTCTTCCTCCTTCCAGATGGTCTCGATGAGCTGCTGGCAGAACGCCGCCTGCTCCGGGGTCAGGGGCTGGTTGTTCTGGAGCCGGTAAAAATCCGCAAAATAGTCCAGGGGGCTCCGCTGTGCCGTCTGCTCCGGGGCGCAGACTGTGTTGTCGGTGCGGGTGCGCAGGTTGTCGTAGTCCAGCCGCATCAGGTTGGGGTAGATGACCCGGAGCCGTGCCAGGGCGTCCGGCACATCCTGCTCATCGGTGAGGGTGATGTGGAGGTAGTCCCCGGTGGGGGTGCCCTCGTAGCGGCGGCGGTCGGTAAGCTCCATGTAGCTGCCCCGCAGCTCCCGCAGGTCCCGCAGCGGGGTCAGGGGGGCGGTGGTGACCTTCACGTCCCCCTTTGCCCCCAGCTCCACAAAGGTCAGGCTCTTGCTCTGGTGCGCCTCGGAGAAGGAATACTTCAGGGGGGTGCCGCAGTACCGCATGGTGTCCCGCCCCACCTTCTGGGGGCTGTGGAGGTGCCCCAGCGCCACATAGTCAAAGCTGTCAAAAAGGGCGGCGTCCACCCAGTCCACCCCGCCCACCGAAGGCTCCTCGCTTTCGCAGGAGGCGGCACCTGCCACGAACTGGTGTGCCAGCAGCAGGTTCCGGTGGCTGGGGTCCGGGGCGCAGTGGCGCAGCACGCAGGCAAGGGCGTCGTTGTAGCTTTCGATGGTCTGGTCCGGGTAGACGTGGCGGACGGCGGCAGGCTTTAAAAAGGGCAGCAGGTACACGTCCACGGTGCCGTACCGGTCCTGCAGGGAGATGGGCTCCGGGGCACCCTGAAACACCGGGCTGACCCACACCCGGCTGGAAGCAAGGAGCCGGGAGCCAAAGGCAATGCGGTCGGCGGAATCGTGGTTGCCGCTGATGGCAAACACCGGCAGCTGCCGCAGGGACAGCTGGGTCAGGAACCAGTCCAGCAGCCGCACCGCCTCGGCAGGGGGCACCGGCTTGTCGTACAGGTCCCCTGCCAGCAGGACCCCGTCCACGGGGTTCTGGTCCAGCAGGGCAAGGACCTGCTCCAGAATGTACTGCTGGTCCTCCAGCATGGAAAATTCGCACACCCGCTTGCCAAGGTGCAGGTCGGATAGATGGGCAAAGCGCAAGAAAAAACACCGCCTTTCAAAAATAGGAGTTCCGGCTCCTATTATAGAAGAAGGCGGCGGCTTTGTCCACCGGCGGTCACTGGGACACCAGCACCCGGTCGGTGCGGCAGGCGGTGCGGCGCTGCCACCACTCCACCAGCCGGAACCGCACCAGATAGTCCCCCCACACAAGGTCGGTCTCCTGCTGCCGGGCGTAGCCTCCGCAGACCTGCCGGCAAAGCCCCGGGTAAAGCACGCACCACCAGTTTTTGCCGTACCGGGGGTCTGCCCCTATGTCCACCCGCAGCGCCTGATACCGCCCGGCAGGCAGGGCGGCACCGGCGTATTCCCGGGTGGGAAAGTACATGGTCACCAGCCCCACCCGCACCGGGGCGGTGCTGCCCCACTGCTGCAGGGTCCTCAGCGCGGTCAGCTGGATGCCGGTCAGGTTCCGTGCCGCCCACTGCAGGGCGTCCTCTTTGCTGTGGGCGGGGCACCGGACAGCAATGTAGTCCAGGATTGCATCCCGGACCCGGAGCTTGGCGGTCTGGTCCGCCACCGTGTCGCTGTCCGCCCGGATGTGGAGCCGCAGGGTCTGGGCGCAGACCGCCGCCCCGGTGTTCAGCTGGACCTTTGCCCAGTGGACGGCACTGCAGAGGCAAAGCCCTGCCAGCAGACTGGCAAGGAGCACCGCCATCTCCCGGCGGCTGAGGGGCTTGGAGAAAAATGCCATAAAAAAACAGACCCTTCTTCTGGAAATGATATCCAGAGGATGGGTCTGCCGGGGCGTTTTTATACCGGAACGCCCGTTAACTTTTAAAACATCTTTTCCCAGGTGGCACTGCCGACGATGCCGTCGGCGGTAAGCCCGGCACGGCGCTGGAACCGCCGGACAGCGGCAGCGGTGGCGTCACCAAATCTGCCGTCGGCGGTAAGCCGCTCCCCCAGAGAATTCAGCTTCTGCTGCACCAGCCGCACCGTGCCGCCGGTACTGCCGCTGTCCAGAGGGATGCCGGGGTAGGGCACATCCAGCCCGTGTTTGGCGGTGTAGCGGGCGTAAAGCGCATTCCACGTGTTCCGCCCCACCTTGCCGTCCACCGTCATCCGGTTCTTCAGCTGAAACTCCTGCACCGCCTGTTCGGTGCTGAGCCCAAACTTGCCGTCCGGCTTCAGGGGCTGGTACCAGGTGCACTGGTCCCGGATGCCGTTGAGCCAGGTCTGCACCAGTGCCACGTCCGGACCGGAGGACCCGCGCTGCATCAGGGAAGCATATGCAGGGATCGCCATAAAGATCCACGCTCCTTTCCCTCCATCCTATGCGGAGGGAAACAAAGGCGCTACAGCGTGTCTTTAGTTCTTCAGGGACTGCATGGGGGCAGGCAGGCGACCGCCACGGTTGATGAACACGGAGGGGTCGTGGCTGTTTACCGGCATGATGGGACCGTAGCCCAGCAGACCGCCAAAGTCCAGCACCTCGCCTGCCTTGCGACCGATGGCGGGGATGACACGGACGGCAGTGGTCTTGCTGTTCACCATGCCGATGGCAGCTTCGTCTGCAATGAGGGCGCTGATAACGGCGGGGGTGGTGTCGCCGGGGATGATCACCATGTCGATGCCCACGGAGCAGACGGCGGTCATAGCCTCCAGCTTTTCGATGGTCAGGCAGCCGGTCTCGGCGGCGTGGATCATGCCTGCGTCCTCACTGACCGGGATAAAGGCACCGGACAGACCGCCCACGTGGTTGGACGCCATGACGCCGCCCTTTTTGACTGCGTCGTTCAGCAGGGCAAGGCAGGCGGTGGTGCCGCAGCAGCCGCAGGTCTCCAGACCCATCTCCTCCAGAATGTTCGCCACGCTGTCGCCCACGGCGGGGGTGGGAGCAAGGGACAGGTCGATGATGCCGGCGGGGACCCCCAGAGCCTTGGAGGCAAGGTTTGCCACCAGCTGACCCACACGGGTGATCTTAAAGGCGGTGCGCTTGACCAGCTCCGCCACCTCGTCGATGGGGGCGTCCTTGGGCAGCCGTGCCAGAGCAGCACGGACCGCACCGGGACCGGAAACGCCTACGTGGATCTCGCAGTCCGGCTCGCCGGGACCGTGGAAGGCACCTGCCATAAAGGGGTTGTCCTCCGGGGCGTTGCAGAACACCACCAGCTTGGCGGCGCCGATGCACTGACGGTCTGCCGTCAGCTCGCTTGCCTTTTTGACAGCCTCGCCCATGAGCTTTACGGCGTCCATGTTGAGACCTGCCTTGGTGGCGCCGATGTTCACCGAGCTGCACACGATGTCGGTCTCTGCCAGAGCACGGGGGATGGACTGGATCAGGCGGCGGTCACCGGCAGAAAAGCCCTTGTGCACCAGTGCGCTGTAGCCGCCCACAAAGTTGACGCCCACCTTTTTGCCGGCGGCGTCCAGGGTCTTGGCAAAATCCACCGGGTCTGCATCGGGGCAGGCACCCAGCAGCATGGCGATGGGGGTGACGCTGATGCGCTTGTTGATGATGGGAATGCCGTACTCGGCGCTGATGTTCTCCACCGTGGGCACCAGCTGTGCCGCCTTGGTGGTGATCTTGTTGTAGATGTTCTCACATGCCTTTTTGGGGTCCGGGTCGATGCAGTCCAGCAGGCTGATGCCCATGGTGACAGTGCGCACGTCCAGATTGTCCTGGGTGAACATCTCGATGGTCTCGAGGATGTCACCGGTGTTAAACATACTCATTCCAGTAGGCTCCTTTGCTCAGATGGTGTGCATGGCATCAAATACTTCCTGACGGGTCACATTGATCTGCATCCCCATCTCGGCGGCAAGGGCGTCGGTGCGCCGGTGCAGCTCCTCGTGGTCCACGCTGCAGTTGGTCAGGTCCACCAGCATGATCATGGCAAACATGCCCTGCAGGATGCTCTGGGTCACGTCCTCGATGTTGATGTTCAGCTGGCTGCAAAGACCGGAGACCTTTGCCACCACGCCCACAGTGTCGTGTCCCATGACAGTAATAAATGCTTTCATTTGATTATCCACCCTCATTTCCATGGTTTCTGCTGTGCCGGACCCGGGGGCGGCACATTCTTACCCCTCTAGTATAGCAGATTTGGCAAAATTTGAACACACTTTTTGTAAAAAAGAGCAGATTGCCGGGGGAAAAGACATTCTATACAAAAACCAGATGCAATCCCCGGTGCCTTGTGCTATACTTATAGATAATTTCCTCCTGATACGGGGGAAATGCCACAAGCAGAGGGCGTGGGTAACCACCGCTGAGAAGGAGTATATGATTATGGAACAGCTTTTGAAGATCCTGGAAGACAATGCACGGCTGCCCGTGGAGGACATTGCCACCATGCTGAACAAGTCTCCCGCCGAGGTGGCGGCGATGATGGACCTGGCGAGGGCGCAGGGCATCATCAAGGGCTACAAGACCCTTGTGGACTGGGAAAAGGCAGGGGTGAACCGGGTGGAAGCGGTCATCGAGCTGAACGTCAGCCCCAAAAAGAGCCGGGGCTTTGACGAGATCGCCGCCACCATTGCCGCCTTTGACGAGGTGGAGAGCGTGCTGCTCATGAGCGGCGGCTACGATTTGCAGCTGGTGATCAAGGGGCAGACCTTTCAGGAAATCGCCCTGTTCGTGGCAAAGCGGCTGAGCCCGCTGGACGATGTGCTGTCCACTGCCACCCACTTTGTGCTGCGCACCTACAAAAAAGAGGGGCGGCTGTATCAGGACGAAGAGATCGATGAAAGAGAGTGCACGGTGCTGTGATGGATTATGATAAACTGATCGCGCCTGCCGCCGAGGCAATGCGTCCCTCCGGCATCCGCAAATTTTTTGACCTTGCCGCCGATATGCCCGAGTGCATCAGTCTGGGCGTAGGCGAGCCGGATTTCAAGACCCCCTGGGCGGTGCGGGAGGCAGGCATCGAGAGCCTGGAACACGGTCGCACCCGCTACACCTCCAACGCCGGCTTAAAGGAGCTGCGTGCCGAGATCTGCCGGTATCTGGACCGGCGGATGGGGCTCCACTACGACCCCCTGCAGCAGGTCCTTGTGACCGTAGGCGGCAGTGAGGCGATCGATATGTGCATCCGCACTCTGGTGCAGCCCGGGGACGAGGTGATCATCCCGGAGCCATGCTTTGTGTGCTACGAGCCCATCACCACCCTGTCCGGCGGTGTGCCGGTCCACGTGGCGTGCCGGCAGGAGGACCAGTTCCGGCTCCGTGCCGACGCCCTGAAGGCAGCCATTACCCCCAAGACCAAGCTGCTGATCATGCCCTTCCCCAACAACCCCACCGGTGCGGTGATGGAGCGGGAGGATCTGGAGGCGGTGGCGCAGGTGCTGCGGGACACCAACATCATGGTGCTGTCCGATGAGATCTACGCCGAGCTGAACTACGGGCTGCGCCCCCATGTGTCCATTGCCAGCCTGCCGGGCATGGCAGAGCGGACAGTGGTGGTCAACGGCTTTTCCAAGAGCTACGCCATGACCGGCTGGCGGCTGGGCTACGCCTGCGGTCCCGCCCCCATCATCAAGATCATGACCAAGATCCACCAGAGCGCCATCATGAGCGCCCCCACCACCAGCCAGTACGCCGCCATCACCGCCCTGAAAGAGTGTGACGGCGAGATCGACCGGATGCGGGACGAGTACAATATGCGCCGCCGTCTGGTGGTGCACAGCTTCAACGATATGGGGCTGACCTGCTTTGAGCCCAGAGGTGCCTTCTACGCCTTCCCCTGCCTCAAGAGCACCGGCATGTCCAGCGAGGAGTTCTGCACCCGGCTGCTGGAAGAAAAGCATGTGGCGATCATCCCCGGCAACGCCTTTGGCTCCTCCGGCGAGGGCTACGCCCGGGTGTCCTACGCCTACAGCGTGGAGCACCTTACCGAGGCGCTGAAGCGCATCCGGGAGTTCTTGCAGGAAAACCATCTGTACAACGGAAACTAAGGAGGATACGGCGGATGTCGAAGCTCACAGGGCGCAGCAGTGTGACGGTGCTGGCGCCTGCAAAACTCAATCTGGCACTGGATGTGGTGGGGCTGCTGCCCAACGGCTACCACGATCTGGATATGACCATGCAGACCATCACCCTCTACGAGCGCATCATCCTGCGCCGCAGCCCCTATCTGGACCTGACTTTGCCGGGCAGCCCGGTGGCACCCAACGAGAAAAACACCGCCATCAAGGCAGCTCTGGCGTTCTTTGACTACACCGGTCTGCTGGCGGGGGTGGACATCACCGTCCACAAAAACGTTCCGGTGCGTGCCGGTATGGCAGGAGGCAGCGCCGACGCTGCCGGTGTGCTGGTGGGGCTCAACGCCCTGTACGATGCACGGCTGTCCATGAGCGAGCTGTGTGCTCTGGGAGCAAAGATCGGTGCCGACGTGCCTTTTGCCCTTATGGGCGGCACCTGCCGGGTGCAGGGGGTAGGGGACCTGATGAAGGCGCTGCCCCCCATGCCGGAGTGCTGGTTCACGGTGGTGATGCCGGACTACGGGGTGTCCACCCCGGAGGCGTTTGCCGCCTACGACCGGGTGGGCAGCAGCAGCCATCCGGACTGCGCCGCCCAGGAAGCCGCCATCCGTGCCGGAGACCTGGAGGGGCTGTGTGCCGCCGCCGGCAACGCACTGGAAGAGTGCAGCGGCGCACGGGACAACCAGTCCATCAAGACCCTGCTGCGGCAGCAGGGGGCAGTCACCGCCCTGATGACCGGCAGCGGTGCAGCGGTGTTTGGGGTGTTCCGGGACCGGGACTCCGCCTGCCGTGCCGCCAAGGCAGCGGCGCAGCAGTGGCAGCAGGTGTATGTGGCACAGCCGGACCGGGGCGGGGCACGGGTGCTCCGCTGATGGACCCTGCAGCAATGCAATAAAATGAATAGACCTCCTTCCCCCGGGGCACACTGGCTCCAAAGGGAAGGAGGTCTTTTTATGCAGACATTTTACCGGCTCTGTCTGGGGCTGCTCATTGCCGGAGGCATCAACTGGGGTCTGGTGGGGCTGTTCCAGTTTGATCTGGCAGGCTGGCTGCTGGGCGGCAGCACCTCGGTGTGGTGCCGGATCCTGTTTACCCTGATAGGGGCGGCGGCGCTGTGCACCGTGCCGGACCTGTTCCGCCCGGAAGAAGGGGAGGACTAGTTCCGCAGAGCCTCTCCCTTTGGGAGACTACCCTCTCCGTCACGGCTTGCGCCGTGCCACCTTGTTCCCCTTTTTGGCTTCGCCATCTTCCCCCGACCGGGGGAAGTCTGTCAAAGGGAGAGGCTTTGGCAGTACGGCAAAGCTTCTGGTTTTGCCAAGGGCTCTCCCTTTGGGAGAGC